>OHXA01000001.1_pt1 | contig 312443 bp, 316 predicted proteins | sample 1579861 | NCBI WGS metagenome assembly OHXA01 (sample SAMEA3882538, study PRJEB24775) | human gut metagenome | biome: human-associated habitat; feature: intestine environment; material: feces | place: Netherlands | collected 2009/2010
TAAAAAATATATACTGAAAATATAAAGATTCTCCCGCATGTGATCTCATAACCCGAAGGTCGATAGTTCGAGTCTATCCCCCGCAACCAAAGAAATTTACTAGAGTCGCAAGAGATTGTGGCTCTTTTATTATTTATGTATAAGCAAGATTTTAGCTCTTTTGGGGACAGCCTGGGGACACAAGATTCTGTAATAGGCTATATTAAGCCAAAATCTTCACTAAATAACTTCAAAAAAGCAATTTTGTGATATTTTGAAAAAAGATTTTAATTATCATTGTCATTTATTAATAGGTCTTGTAAAACATACGCTGCTTTTCTCATATTCTTTTGTAGTGGATGCACATAGTATTTTATAGTAGTATTAATACTTGCATGACCAAGTCTTGCAGATACTGTTGCAATATCAACATTTTGAGAAATTAAAAGAGTAGCATTTGTATGTCTTATTCCGTGAAGTTTTACTACAGGTAATCCTAAAGATTCAATATGAGTTTTATACCATTTACCAAGTGTATCGGGGTGCATAGGTTTTCCATTAGCCTGTATAAATAATTTGTTAGAGTCAATCCATTTATCTCCATATAATTCTTTTTGTTCATCATACCAGTCCTTATACTCTAAAAGTACGTTAGTTATATAATTAGGAATTGGAACAATTCTATTAGAACTTTCAGTCTTAGGATCTTTATCAAATATTCCTTTTTCAGGTAAATACTGAGTAGATTTGTTAACTTCAATTGTCTCATTTTTAAAATCTACATCAGACCATTCCAGTCCTACAAGTTCTCCACGTCTTACACCAGAAAAAATATCAAGTAAAATAGCTACTTTGTATTTCAATTTATTTCCAGTAAAATCTTGTAAAGAATTTATAAGAAGTTTGCATTCATCATCATCGAAAAACTCAATTTTAGGCTTTTTAGTTTTTGGTGGTTTAACTCTTCTTGCAGGATTATCAACTAGTAATTGCCAATATACTGCTCTTTGAAACATTGCACTTAATAATCTGTGATGTTCTAGAATTGTTTTTGGAGATAATGGTTTTAAAGTTCTTTGTCCATTATTTTTGGATATCCTTTTTATTTGAGTATCGTTTTCTAGCATATCATATAAGTTCATTAAATCGGTAGGTTTAATTTTTTCGAGAACAAATGAACCTAAATATGGTAGAATACGAGTCCTTAACATTCCAAGATATCTTGAATAAGTTTTGGGTGCTAATTCTTTTAAACCATATTTTTCTTTCCAAATATGGAAAAAATCTTCAAAAGTTATTGATTTGCCTTCTGGAACCAATCCACGGTTTACTTCTGTTATAAACTCAGCAAGAGCAATTTCAGCATCTTTTCTAGTACCATGAATAGTCTTAGTTTTTCTACATCTACTACCATCAAGATTTTTACCACCTGAAACGATTAACCTGTAAGTATTTTCACCTCTTTTTTCAATACTTCCAGCCATTGCTTTTTCCACCTCCTTTCAAATTAGGGTGGAAGAAGTCTTGTATTCAATTGTGATGATTATATAATATTTTTATTGTAATTACCAGTAGCTTTTGCTTATTTTTCAGAGGTTACAAAGATTACACAAAAATTCATAAAAGGACTTATGTAGGACAATAAAAAACTTTATGAAATGTAATATAAAATTTATTTGTCGAAATTTGTATTATAATGTAACCTTTTGGCAAAGTATTGAGAATAAAGGAAAAATTTGGTATAATTAAAGACGTCAGGGGGATATAAAATGTATATAAATGAAATAAAGAAAATAGACAATTATCGTAATTTAAGTGGAAATAAAATAAAATTTGAAAATCAAGTTAACTTTCTAATAGGAGAAAATAATATAGGAAAGACAAATATATTGGAATTAATAAATACTATTTTTTCAGTAGGAAAATTTGAAGAAAAAGATTTTTATGATATAACAAAGCCTATAGAAATTGAATTAGATTTAAAATACTCGGATTACGAATTAGGATTTTTTGAAAGTAATTTTGATATTGAAGATGAAAATAAAATATCTTTAAAAATAATACAAGATAGTGTTGATGGTAGAATAGATTATTATCATGATATACCAGTGCTTAATCATATTAGTTTGTCTACAATTAGAAAATTAAATGTATTATACTATTATGCACAAAGATTGCCAAGCAAAGAGGTAGATTTTAGAAAAAATCAAGGTTCTGGTAAAGTGTTAAATTTTTTAATTGAATATAGTTTAGCTACTAATGAAATTAAAGAAGAAGACATATTAAAAAAAGATAAATTAGATATTATATTAGAAAGCTTAAATAATCAAATTGATAATTTAAAATTATTATCAGGAGATGATATAAAGGCCTACATCAATAATGATTCAAATAAAATTATTAGCAGAATGTTAGAATTGGGAGATCAAAATGGAAGAAATATCAATAATTTAGGAGAAGGTATACAATATGCATTTAATATAATATTACAAATATTAGAATGTATATATAATGTCAAGAAAGCAAAAAAGCCAGAAGAGTTTTTAGAAAGATTAGTTACAGATAGTGAAGGAAAACATTTATTTCCAATATTTCTTATTCTTGATGAACCAGAAATTCATCAACATCCTTATAGACAAAGAGCGTTAATAAAAGAAATTAATAATATTATTCAGAATAATAATGAAGAATTTTTAAATTTATTGAAACAGCTATTTGAAATAGATGGAATTATAGGACAAATCTTTGTAGCTACTCATTCACCCAATATATTATTAAATGAATATGATCAATTTATAAGAGTATATAAAGATTCATCAGCTATTAAGATTATTTCAGGATGCAATATAGAATTAGAAGATAAGAGTTATAAACATTTATTACACAATTATTTATATCTTAAAGAAGCTATGTTTAGTAAAGGCGTTATATTGGTTGAAGGTGATACTGAATTTGGTGCAATGCCAGTATTCGCAAGTAGATTGGAAGTAGATTTAGATCTTTATGGAATTGGAATAATAAAACTTGATGGGGCAGATAGTGTAAGAAATTGTATGAAGATATATAATGAATTTGGAATAAAAGCTGTTGCTCTAATTGATAGAGATAAATATGATAGTTATAGTGATATGGAGAATGTATATTTTACAGATAAAATGGATTTTGAAGAAGATGTATATGATGAATTTTCTTTAATTGATTATATGAATTATAAAAAAGAAATTGGAAAAATTAATTCTATGATTGGAATATATAAGAAAAAAGGTATAGAAGTTGATGGTAGTATTTTTGAAGAAATGTATAAAGAATATAATATTCCAAAGGACTTAGAAACAGAAATTATGGCTGAAATTAGAGAAAGTGAATTAAATCATATGAAAAATAATAAAGATGCTCGTAATTCATCACTATTAGCTAAATATGTTACAAATGTACCAGAATCTTTTAGTAAAGTGATTAAAAAAATAGAGGAAGAGGTATCATAATTGGAAATTAAAGAAAAAATTATAGAAAAGCATAAAGATGATAAAGAACATTTAGAGTTTATATTTTCTGAAGAAAAACAAATTGTAGTTACAGCACCAGCGGGATGTGGAAAAACAACTGCAATGATAAGTAAATTGGCATGGGAATTAACCAAAAACTTGAAACCAGATCATAAAAAAATATTAGCAATGTCATTTAGTATTAATGCTGCAGCCAAAATAAAAGACTCACTAAATGAAATGTTACCAGAATTAGTAAATAATTCTAAGTATTATATAGAAAAAGTTGATGTATCTAATTATCATAATTTTGCTATGAGATTATTATATAAATATGGTTTTGCATTAAGTAATGAATTAATAAATATACAAGAATTTAGAATAGTTGATGATTTTAATCATATATTAAATGAATATTTGACATCATCTCAGATAGATATTATACATACATTAAATGATAAAATAAATAATATTAATTTAGATAATATTAATAAATATATAGATGAGTATTATAAATTATTTGATGAAATATTGTTTAAAAATCATGTGATTACTTATAATGCTATAATATTATGTGGAATTAAGCTTTTATCGCTTGAAGGTATAGGAAAATTTTTTAGAAAATATTATAAAACAATAATAATAGACGAATTTCAAGATACAAATTATTTGTCTTATATGTTGATTAGCAAACTTATAAGCAAAGAAAATAGTTTAATTATAATGGGAGATGATGTCCAAAAAATATATGGCTTTTTAGGTGCTTTACCAAATTTATTAACAATTTTAGAAAAAAAACAGCATATGAAAAAAATAGAATTTAAGACTAATTATAGATTTAAAGATAATCAAGATATGAAAAATTTAGATAAATTATTAAGAGAGTATAATATAAATTATTCAAACAATGGATTAAATGCTAATTTAAAAGTAAAATCATTAAAAAATGAACAAGAAGAAAATGAATTCATAGCAAATGGTATAGAATACATTGCAAATAATTTAGGTGAAAAAGTAGCGGTTCTATTTAAAGCAAACTATATGGCTAAATCTTTATTAGATGTATTGAATAATCAAAACATAACCTATTTTAATGCTTTATTTAAAGACACGGATGTAGAATATGTAAAATATCATCAATTTGTATTAGAAATATTTTATAAATATACAGATGATAAAGAATTTATAAATAAATCTATTGCTGATAAATGCTTACTAGAAATTGAAAAAAGAAAAAAAGAGTGTTGTATCAATGAGGACAATACATATATTATAGATTCTTTATTTGAATTAACTAAAATTATGTTTAATCGATTAAATCAATTTGGCAATAATGCAAAAGAAAGATTCGAAAGAATTAATTTTTTATTATCGAGCAATGGATTAAAAAGAATGATAGAATTTGTTGATAAAAACATAATTATTACAACAGTTCATTCTGCAAAAGGTTTAGAATGGGATTATGTAATAATTCCAAGGATGATGGCGTATTCATTTCCAAGCTCTAATGCGTTATGCAAACAATGCAAAAGTTTGAAAAATGCTATTGAAGGATATGATTACTGCAAATTTAGATTTTCGGATTCTTTAAGCAAATCATTTTCAGATGAAATGAGTGTATTTTATGTTGCAATAACAAGGGCTAAAAAGGATGTATTTATAACACTTAATAAAGGAAATAACCAATGGGGTTATCCTCAGAAAACATCATGTTTTTTGGGACTAGACGGATTAAATAAAATTGATTATGATTGGAGCAAAGTATAAAAATAAATAGGTAGTTTAAAATACCTATTTATTTTTTGCTCTACTTTTATATACATTAGCTTTATTCTTGCATTGTGGTGTATCATATTCTGCTTTAGGATTATTAGCAATAAAAGCCTTATTACAGAATTTACAAATCTTTAATAAATTAACATCTCTAGATACAGTTCTAGCAAAATAAAAATCTATAAATTGTTTTAAAGATGTAATAGGAATTTCTATGTTTACAATCTCTTTTTGAGTTAAGAACATATTTATATGATTAACTTCAAAAGCATTATATTTTGTTTCTACGGTATCTTCTTTATTTATTATTGCATTTAGTAAATTATACATATATTTAACATATTGAATAAACATATCTAAAGGTTCACAGTACCAATTTGAGCCAATCAAAAGCTTATTTAAATCAGATGTTATATATTTTTCCATAGCAGATGTTTCTGCTAATTTAATTGCTTTTTCTATAAGCTCATTTAGTTCTTTATCAGTACACTTAGGGAAGAATATTTTAAAATAATCTTCACGATCTAATATAGTTGTGCAATCAGAATTTTCAATATAGTTATAATCTTTTAATACTATTTTCTCATCTAAACAAAAGTATTTATTTATAGGAAAATCACTCATCAATCCTAAAGTGCTATATGTATTAACAAAATTGATAATTTGTTCCTCTAAATTATTTTCTTCAAATACAGCAGATTTACCAATGTTTAATAAATCAACAAGTGCATTGATAGAAAAGTCTTCTTCTAAGTCTATTAAAGGTGCACCAGAAGAATGAGTTTTAGTGGAACTATCAGCGACAATATATTTTCTGTTGTTAATTGTTTCTATGTTATATTTTGCAAATTTATACAGATTATGTCCTTCATTAGCATAAAAATTCAAATCCATTTTTATTCCCTCCAAAAAAATTAAAAAAATTCACTGTAAGCTATTGACAAATAAAATCGATTACGATATTATAGTAATACATTATAAGAGATAATCACTTACAGATAAAGAAAAATATTTGTAATAGATTACTTATAACAATAGATTACCATACGAAAGAAAAAAAGTCAAGAAAATTCACAAAAAGGGGGTGAGGAAATATGGCGATTACTCAAATACAAAAAACAACACTAACAATGAAAGAGGCATCTGAATATTTAGGGATTTCGTATTGGTTAATTAATCAATTAGTAAAAAGAAAACAAATACCATTTTCAAAAGTTGGTGGAAAGTTCTTATTTAGAATAAAAGCATTAGATGATTATTTAAGTGAAAAAGAAAAAGCATCAATGAATATGTAAAGGAGGGAAAAAGATGGCACAAGTACAGTGGCTAAAATTATATATAGATATATTTGATAATGAAAAAATTAAAAAGCTACTAAGAAATAGAGATGGGGACTCATATTTCAGAGCATGGATTCAATTATTAATTTTAGCAGGGAAAAGTAATAATAAAGGAGCTGTACTTCTTGGAGAAAATATACCAATGTCATTAGAAGATTTAGCAAAGGTAATGCACAAAACGTTACCTAAACTTACAAGAATAATACAAGCTTTGTGCGAACTTGATATGATTTTTGTAGAAAATGATACCATTTTTGTTAAAAATTGGAGTAGATATCAAAATGCAGATGAACTTGATAAAATACGAGAAAATGGAAGAAAAAGAACACAAAAATTTAGAGCTAATCAAAAGAAATGTAACGTTACAGAAACGTTACGTAACACAGAAGAAAAGAATAAAGAAGAGAATATTATTAGAAAAGAAGATGGGACACAAATAGAAAATGAAAGTGGATTTAAAGATTAAAAAAGCAATTAAAAAGAAAAAAGAGTCTATAAAGAAAGGAGTTAATAATGTTAAAAACTGAAATCGCTGAAAGCGTAAAATGTGAATTTTGTGGAAGAAATTTAAAACAAGAAAAATTAATTATAATTATTGGTGATGTAGAGACCAAAATAAATAAGGAAGTGGAAAGATGCAATTGTATTCAAGCAAAAGAATTTTGGAAAATACAAGATTATAAAAGAAAAAAAGAACTTGAACTTCAAGAAAAAAGAGAAAAGGATAGAAGAATAGAAAAGTTATACGATAAAAGTAAAATGCATTCAAGATTAAAAGGTTATTCATTCCATAATTTTAAAATAACAAAAGAAAACGAAAAAGCGTATTGCAAAGCAAAAGAATATGCTCAATTAATAAAAAACGGAGAGAGAAAAAGCTTAATTATAACAGGAAATATAGGAACAGGAAAAACACATTTAGCATCAAGTATTGCAAATTTCCTAATTCAATCAGAAATATCAGTAGTGTTTGGAACATTGATTAATCTATTAAATGAAGTTAAAGACACATACACAATGGAAAACAAAACAGAGAGTTTTATAATAGAAAAATATTCAAAAGTTCCACTACTAATTATAGATGATTTAGGAAAAGAGAGACCAAGTGAATGGACTTTGGAAAAGTTATTTACAATAATCAATAATAGATATGAAAATAATTTACCAGTAGTAATAACAACAAATTATAACAGGGAAAGATTAAGAGAAAGACTTGCGAATAATGTAAATTATGAAATAGCAGATTCAATTATTTCTAGATTATATGAGATGTGTAAAGGGATAAACTTGAATGGAAAAGATAAAAGAAAAGAGTTAGTATAAGCGGCTAAACTAAATACTAACCCAAGAATTTCTATAAAAATATTTTAATATAAAAGTTTAAAAAAGTAAATATTTTGAATTAAAAAAGTGGGAAATTAAGAGAAAAAAGCCCTTAATTTCTCCAAATAAAATAATAAAAAATCAAAAAGGGGAGATAGATATGAAGATAAGTTATAGTAAAAAAGGAGATTATTATATACCAAATTTAATACCACCAAGAAACATGAAAGGATTTCAATTAGGAAAGTATAGTGCACTAAGATTGAGATATTTAAAGGAGCATAAAAAAGCAAAATATCATTCATTAATTATGGATAATGAGTTACAGAAACACTTAATGGATGTACAAAATAATTGCGAAAAATTATATAAAAAACTAATAAATGAATTAAAAATTAAAGAAAATATTACTGAAGAATTAAAAGCAAAAGAACAAATGGAATGGGTAAAAAGAATGAATAATATTAGTAATATTGCAGATGAAATTGTATTAAATATGTATGTATATAATAATGAAAATTAAAGAAATAAGTGCCTGAGTTTTAAATAAACAAGGGCATTTTTAATCTCTTAATAGCTATAAATTATGTATTAGCAAGCAATGAATTCCGTCAGCACGAAATTCTAATATGGGGAAAAATCCCCAATCCCCTTTTTGAAAAGAGAGGAGGATAAAATGGCGACAACAAAACTATGGAAAGTAGAAAATAGATTAGACAATGTAGTTAATTATGCAAGTGATAAAAGCAAAACTGAAAATAAAAAATATCAGAATAAAAATATAAATAATATATATGAATTATTAGATTATACAACTAATCCAGATAAGACTGAGAAACAATTTTTTGTAACAGGAATTAATTGTGAATTAGATACTGCAATAAGACAAATGACACAAACTAAAAAGAAATTTAATAAAGATAAATATAGTAAGAACAATAAGATAGTTGCATTTCATGGATATCAATCTTTTGCAGAAGGAGAAGTTACTCCAGAAATAGCACATGAAATTGGAGTAAAACTTGCTGAAGAAATGTGGGGTGACAGATTTGAAGTTGTAGTATCAACACATCTTAATACAGATCATATTCATAATCATTTTGTTTTAAATTCTGTTTCATTTAAAGATGGAAAAAAGTATTATAGTAATTTTGAAAATACGGCGTTATTAAGAAAAACTTCTGATGACATTTGTGATGAATATGGATTAAAAATTTTGAATGAAAAAACTTGTAAGTCTGGAATTAATTTTGAAAATTTTTATAGAAAAAGTTTATCAAATTCTGATTACTATAAATTTGCAAAAGAAGATATTGATTATGCAATAAATCATTCATGGACATATAAAGAGTTTTTGAAAAAATTAAGAGATATGGGATATGAAATATATTTTAGGGCAGAGAAAATTAGTATAAGAAGATATCCTTATAAAAGAAATATTAGAATTGAAAGAGCATTTGGAGAGCAATATTCAATAGATAGTATAAAAAATAAAATTTGTAGTAGATATCCTACTAGAGAAGAAGTAATAAAGCCTAAAGCTTATGCTGGTAAATTATATTTAAAAGGTTCTTTAAAAAAATTTTCAAAACCTAAAGGGTTTAAAGCTTTATATTTATATTATTGTTATTTACTAAAGGTATATCCTAAAAAGAATATAGAATACAAACTAACACCAGCTATGAGGGCAGAAGTTAAAAAGATGGATGAGTATTCAAAAGAAAATATATTGTTAGTGAAATATAATATAACTGATAGTAAAGAGTTAAATGAGTGTAAAACGAATTTAAACAATCAATTAAAGGATTTAATTAGGAAAAGGAATAACTTGTACTATAAGAGACAAAATGTCTCTGAAAACGAAAATAAAGAGGAAATTAATAAAGAAATTGAAATGGTTAGTAAAGAAGTTACTAAAATTAGAGATGAGATTAAGTTGTGTAATAAAATTAAGGTAAAAGTACCTGTTATGAAAGAAGAATTAGAAAAACTTAAAACAAAAGAATATGAGAAACAAATGGAAGAAAAACAGAAAATTACCAAGAAAAAGAAGAAAGATTATTATAGATAAAAATGGCACAGAAATGTGCCATTTTTTGTATAAATTTAACAAAAAGTGTTGAAAAAAATTCTAAATAATGATATATAAACTATAAGCTTATAGTTTATATATGAAAGGTCAAGAAAATGAGCAAATTTAATATTTATTTGAAACATAAACTTGAACAAAATAATTTAAGCCAAAATAAGTTTGCTAAGATGATTGGTGTATCACCGACGTACGTAGGAGATATGATAAATGGGAGAAAAGGACCTCCAGACAAAGAATTACAAATTAAGATAGCAAACAGCTTAAATATATTTGGTTCTGATAGATATGAATTCTTTAACAGAATAGCAAAAGAAAAAAATGAAATTCCATCTGATATTTATGCGGAAGTTTTATCCAATAAAGATAAATGGAATCAAATTAGAAAATTTTTAGAGGAAAAATGAAACATTAGTGAAATAATTTATAAAAAATGATATAATACATTTGATAAATTGTATTGCTAATAGAAAATGAAAGGATTAGAAGTAAATGGCAATAGATGTTTCAAAACTTTCTCGAATATACGAGGATAGTTATTTATTATTAGAAAAAGAAATTAATAATGAGAAAATATCATTTTATTTGTTAAATGATATACTTATATTTATTTGTATGGGTAAAGTTTTTAATGATGAATATAAAAATATAAGTTATGAAATATACAAAATGAAAATAATTGAATATGAGAAAAGAATAAATACGAATGTTTTTTTTGATTCATATTTTAACATTGATGTTAATGGAGAAATATTTAAAAAAATATATTCCAAATTTTTTAAAGAATTAAATGAAAACAATAAATATTCAATAAATACAATACAAGAAGTATTAGGTTACGTTCTTGAAAAACATATAAATAGAAGAGAAACAGGTTCGTATTATACACCATTAGATACGACTAAATATATAACGGAGTATTCTATTTTAATAAGAACTATAAATAAAATGTCAGCAGAAAATAAAAATAGAATTCTGAAAATTTTAGATATAGAAGATATTAACGAAATTATAAAAAATAACTTAGATATAGAAAATATAGTAAAATTATTAGAAAAAGAACTAACTAAAAATGAAAAGGATGAATTTAACAAAAAATTGATAAATTTAAAAATAATTGATCCTACATGTGGTTCAGGAGCTTTCTTAATTAATGCCTTCGATTTTATATTAAATACTTATATGAAAATAAATAATAATGAAAGCATTGACAGTGAAATAATAACAAAAATATTAAATACATTGTATGGACTAGATAATGCAGAAGAAGCAATAATTTTATTAAAAATGAGGATAATATTAAAATTATTATCACTAAATATATTTTCAAATAAATTAAAAAGTATATTTAAAACACACTTTAAATTAGCAGATGCATTTTCTGGACCAGATTATGTGATTAATGAATCTGAAGATAAAAAATCTTTTGACTGGAAAGAATTTAAATGTAAATTTGATTGTATTATAGGAAATCCACCATATGTAGAAGTAAAAGATGGAAAGTTTGTAGATTTTGAGACTACTAATTGTAAAAATTTATATGCTTATACAATAGAAAGAGCTTATAATATAGCAAAAAGGGATGCTATAATTTCATTTATTGTTCCATTACCACTAATAGGAACTGTTAGGATGAAACCTATAAAAGAATTTATCATAAATAATTCTGAAAATGTTTTCTTTTCTAGTTATGCAGATAGACCAGGATGTATATTTAAAGGTGTACATCAGAGACTGACAATATTTTTTGCGAACAAGAGAAAATGTGAAAAATGTAATGTATATACATCTTCTTACAATTACTGGTATAATAATGAGGATAGAAATAACTTGTTTAAAAATATAAAATATATAAATAATTCATTTACGGATATATTACCTAAGTTTGGAAGTGATATAGAAAAAAGTATATATATAAAAATGCTTAAAAGTAATAAGAGTGTATTTGACCAAATTGATTGTGATAATTACAATTCTAATATATTTATGAGTACACGAATAGGTTTATGGACAAAGTGCTTTACAAAACAACCAGTATCTAAAGAATATAGAAAAATAAGATGTAAAGATGAAATAGAAAAAAACATACTAAATGCATTTTTGAATTCATCAACATTCTATTTTTTATGGATTTTAGTGTCAGATTGTTGGCATGTAACAATGACGGATTTAAAAAACATAAAATTAGATATTAGTAAAATAAAAAATAAAGAAGAGTTAGTAAAATTGAATAAAGATTTAGAAGAAGATTTGGAAAAGAATAAGAAATTTATTGGTTCGAAACAAGTAGATTATGAATATAAACATAAATATTCAAAAGCAATTATAGATAAAATAGATGATATAATTAATGAAACATATAATTTAACAAAAGAAGAAAAAGAATATATAAAAAAATATGCATATATATATAGAATGAATGATATTGGAGATAAGGGTGAATAAGATGAAAGTTATAGATTTATTTTCTGGAGTAGGAGGGCTATCTGCAGGATTTGAAAAAGCAGGATATGATATTGTACTAGCAAATGAATTTGATAAGGATATTGCAAAGAGTTATCAATTAAATCATAAAAAAACTATAATGATAAATGATGATATAAAAAATATACTTCCAGAAGTAGAAAAATATAAAAATAAAATAGATGTAATAATAGGTGGACCACCTTGCCAAGGTTTTAGCATGGCAGGTGCAAGAATAAGAAAAAATTCATTTTTAGAAGATCCTAGGAATTTTTTGTTTAGAAATTATTTTTCAGTTGTACAAGCAGTTGAACCTAAATATTTTGTTATGGAAAATGTTCCAGGAATGTTGTCAATGGAAAATGGAAAGATAATTGAAGAAATAGAAAAAATATTTTCTGATGAAAAAAACTTTAAGAAAGGAAGATATTATTTATATAGAAGAGTGTTTTCAACAGATGAATATGGTGTACCACAGAGTAGAAGTCGATTAATTATTTTTGGGTCAAAGAACAAATTAGATTTTGAAAAATTATTTGAAGATACAAAAAAACAAATGATAGAAGATGGAAGAATAAAAAAAGTTACAATAGAAGATGCAATTTCTGATTTAAATTGGCTTGAAAGTTCTGAAGGAAATTTTGAACAAGAATATAAAATTGAACCAAAATCAGAATATCAAAAGGAAAGAAGAAAAAATGCTGGGAAATTATATAATCATATAGCAACAAATCATAATGAAAAGGCATTAGAAAGAATAAAGCAGTTATCACAAGGTGGCAGAAGACTAGATTTAAAAGATGGAGAAAAAATAAAATCTGTACATAGTGGGGCATATGGAAGAATGAGATGGGATGAAGTTGCAAAAACATTGATTACTAGGTTTGATACTCCATCTTCAGGAGTATATATACATCCTGAACGAAATAGGACATTAACACCAAGAGAGGCAGCAAGAATTCAATCATTTGATGATGATTTTATATTTTATGGAAACAAAAGCTCAATAATAAAACAAATAGGTAATGCTGTACCACCACTATTTGCTTATTATCTGGCAAATGTAATAAAAAATGCAGAAAATGGGGGATATAATAATGGCTAAGCAAGATTTAGATTTATATTTTAAGAAAATAAAAGAAGATGGTTTTACAAGTAATATATGGTTTTTTACAAAGCAGTCTTTTGATAATATGATGATTTTTTATTATAGCTATATAGTAAAAAGATATGAAGAATTACCAGTAAGAAATAATTTTTCCGATTTTTATTATAAAACAGGGTTAGAATATGAATATTTTAATAATATAACGCATACTCCAGAAACTTATAGAAATGGAGTTATTTCAGAATCTCTTGGATTAGTGGAAAGGGAAGATAGAAGTTATGATAAGATAAAAACAACACCAGCGTTTAAAATAATTGATAAATATACTTTAATACCAGAAAATTTTGAGGAAAATAATATTTTATTTCAAAGACAGATTGAAAAGTTGGTAGTTAATGTAAATAAGAATTTGAGAAAATATGAAGAAGTAAAAGATGTTTCAGTATTTATGGTAATGGTATTATATAAAATTTTGCTAGAGTTACAAAGAAAATACGGAAAGACATTATTAAGTTATGAAGAATTTATATTATTTGTAATCAGAGTTAGAAAATATTCCGACTGGAAACAATGTATAGAATATATAGAAGAATATAGAAAAAGGGATGCTGAATATAATGTTGAACTAAGAAATGAAATATATAATGAAACAAAAAAGGATATAAGATTTGATAATATATTCAATTCATTAGAATGTATTCAATATGAAAAAAATGAGTATTTTAAGATTGTTGATAAAGAATATATTGAAAATGTAATAAAAATATTCGAAAGATCTGAATATGTAGAATGTACAGATAAAGAAATAATGTTAAATTTTTTAAGAAGTGATAATTATTTTTCTGGGAAATTAGATGATAGAATTGTATTACCTACAAGAGAATTAAATGAAAGTGATGAAGAATATTCATATAATCAAATAAAACCTGAAAAAATTCAAATTATAGATATACCAGAGAATATAAAGAAATACAAGTTAACAGATAAGGTTAACTTTATTGCTAGAAAAACAGATTACCTAGAGTTGAATAAAAAGAAATATTACAGAGGTTTGTTGGCAGAAGAATTAGTATGTGATTTTGAAAAGCAAAGGTTAAAAGAAGAAGGAAGAGAAGATTTGGCAGATGAAGTAAAATGGGTATCTCAGGAACTGGGAGATGGTTTGGGATATGATATTAAATCTTTCCAAAAATTTGAAGATGAATATCAAGAGATATTTATTGAAGTAAAAGGAACTTCAGAAGATGAAACACAACCTTTTGATATTACGAGAAATGAATATAATTTGGCAAAAGAGAAACAAAAGAACTATAAAATATACAGAGTAATAAAAATGAAAAATAAAATTGCTAATTGCTATATTATAGATGGAGATAAATTAGAAGAATTATTTGAATTAATACCTCAATTATATAAAGCGTATAAAAAATAATTCATTGGAGGAAAAATTTTGAATAGTGATATGTTTGAAAGTTATTTGATTAATATACAAAAAATATCTGAAAGAAGTATAAAACATTATACTGGAGCTATTGAAACAATATCTAAAGATTGTAATATTGATTTGTATCAAATAAGTGAAATAAGTGAATTTAAAAAGATAAGACAAGATATAATCAATAATAAAGAATATAATAGGAAAAATCAAAATGGAAATAATATGTATAGTGCAGCATTAGCACATTATGAAATGTATTTATTAAATAAGAATAAATATTTTAATACGTTAAAAGATTATTCAGAATTAAATCCTGATGAACATGATGGAACATATGAGTTGGTTAGAGAGACGGTTAAACAATACAATTATATAGATATAAATAATGTTACATATAAAGATGCAGATTTAATCTATTTTATGACAATAGGAACGTGGAGAAATAGTGTAATAAAAAAACATGAGTTGATTGATAATAGTAGTTTAAATAATCCACAAAAAGAATATTTACACAAGTTACTAAATGAAATAGATAATAAAGCAAAAGGACACAAATATTCAAATAGTCAAGATGGAAATTTTGGTATGTTTGGTTCAGGATTTGGAACATTCTATAATAGTAAAGATACATTAGAAGAACTTAATTTATCAGCTGTAAAATTTTTAGAAATGTGTCAATACATAAATAATACCAATAGTATTGATTTTAGAGAATTACAGAAAAAATTGGAATATCCGTTTAAAGGAATGGGAATAGCAACTATATCGCAAGTATTACATTGCTTAAAACCGTTTGAATTTCCTATTTTTAATGGAAAACAGGGAGAAGGACAAGAATTATATAGAATATTAGGAATTGATATAGATAATAAATTAACATTATCAAATTATCTTGAAAATGCTAAGAAAATAGAAGAATTCAGAAACAGATACTTTAAATGGAAGAATTATAGAAATTTTGATTTAGTAAAAGTCGAGAATCCAAGTAAGGGGGATAATAATATGGAGAAAAATTATTGGTGGTTAGTAGCTAATCCAGGTATATGGAGTTTTTCAGAATTGGAAATAGGTGGAATAATTGATTATACATCAATTAATGATGAAGGTAATAAGAGAAGAATATATTCTAATTTTGAAAATGCTAAAAAAGGAGATATTGTTATAGCATATGAGGCAAGACCAACAAAAGCAATTGTTGGATTATGTACTATTGAAAAAGAATTAAAGAATAATGTAATATTAATAAAAAAAATAGAGAATTTTATTAATCCTATTCCTTATGATAAAATAATTTCAAATGAAATATTAAATAACATGGAGGCATTTCAAAATAACCTTCAAGGTTCTTTATTCAAAGTAACACCAGAAGAATATGCAGAATTAGATAAAATAATTAACAAGGTTCAAGATAATAAAATAACTACATATGGTAAAGAACAATTCTTAGAAGAAATTTTTATAGATGGTTCTGAATATGATAAAATATATAGTTTAATTAAAAGAAAGAAAAATATAATCTTACAAGGAGCTCCGGGAGTAGGAAAGACATTTATGGCTAAAAAATTAGCATACTCTATAATTGGACAAATTGATAAAACTAAATTATTAAATATACAGTTTCATCAAAGTTATTCATACGAAGATTTTATTGAAGGTTGGAGACCAAATGAAAATGGTTTTGGATTAGAGAAAGGAGTATTCTTTAATTTCTGTAAACAAGCCGAGAGTGATCCTGAAAATAAGTATTTTTGTATAATTGATGAAATAAATAGAGGAAATTTAAGTAAAATTTTTGGTGAGCTATTAATGCTAATAGAAAATGATAAAAGAGGAGAAAAAATGACATTAGCATATTCTAGAAATTCATTCTCTGTTCCAGATAATTTGTATATTATAGGAATGATGAATACTGCAGATAGAAGTTTATCAATGATAGACTATGCATTAAGAAGACGTTTTTCATTTTATAACGTTAAACCTGCATTTAATAATGAAAAATTTATTAAATATATAAATAGTTTAAATAGTGATTATCTAAATATTACAATAGAAAATATAAAGAAACTTAATGAAGATATTATAAGTGACACATCATTAGGAGATGGATTTCAAATAGGGCATAGCTATTTTTGTAATATGAAGAAAGCTGATGAAATAGAAATTAAATCTATATTAAATTATGAAATAATGCCAATGCTAGAAGAATATTGGTTTGATAGTAGAGAAAAGATTGATGAATGGGAAAAAGTTCTTTTAGGAGAATAAATATGATTAATGTAAAAAATGTATATTGGATGTTAGCCTATGCATTTAGGTGTTTAAAACAAGATGAAATAAAAAAATTAAAATCTGAAACATTTGAAGACATATATGATTTGTTTTGTGTGATGTTAACTCAAGGAATAAGTAAGCAGTTAAAAAACGGATTAAATAAGGAATATATCACTAAGCAAGAAGAAACTAGAAATTTAAAAGGAAAAATATTACTTGCAGAATCTATTAAGAAAAATACAATGAAAAATGCAAGAATGGTATGTGAATTTGATGATTATTCAATAAATTCATATATGAATCAAATACTGAAAACAGCTGCGATGAAATTAATTCAATCTAATAAAATTTTAAAAGTATCTAGAAAAAATGAATTGAAACGTGTAATTCTATTCTTTAAAGATGTTTCTACATTAGATAGAAAAAAAATAAGATGGTCATCATTAAAATATGATAGAAATAATTCTAGTTATAAAATATTAATGAATATTTCATATTTAATATTAGAAGGTCTAATTATAAATACCGATGATGGCAATCAGCAATTTATGAATTTTATTGATGATCAAAAGATGCATAGATTATATGAGAAATTTATACTGGAGTATTATAGATATCATTATCCAGAATTATGTGCATCAGCACCTCAAGTTAAATGGGATGTAAATGAAGATGCTGCTATAGAATTATTGCCTAAAATGCAAACAGATATAGTCCTTAAATATAAAGGAGAAAAGTTAATAATAGATGCAAAATATTATTCTAAAATAATGCAAAAAAATGAAATGTATAATAAAGAAACTTTTAGGTCTAATAATTTGTATCAAATATTTACATATATAAAAAATGAGGATAAAGATAACAAAGGAAATGTATCAGGGTTATTGTTATATGCTAAAACAGATGAAGATGTACAAAAATCTGCTGAATATAATATGTCGGGAAATTATATAATGATTTCAAATTTAGAATTAGATGGAGATTTTGAAGAAAATATAAAGCCTATGCTAAATAGTTTTGCGGAATGGCTAAAAACTAAATCAAATAATAATTAGTCGGGAAAAAATGATTTTATTTAAAATAATAATTGGCAATTTGAAATTAGAGATAAAGTCAGAATCAAATATAGAAGGCAATTAGAAGTTCGATTGTAATGTAATAAATAAAATTAAATGAAAGCAAAATAATTTTGAAAAAGATTCTATTATTATTTTGCTTTTTTTGATAATAAACTACAAGTTTCGACAAAAAATATATTTAACATATGATATATTATAATAATATAAAAGGAGAATACATATATGGGAAATATTATATTATTTATAATTACAATGGTTATTTTAGTATTAATGATATATTTTATATATAAAGCAACCAATGAGTCTAATAGCTTAGCTGAGAAACTATCTTATTTTCTACTGGCAATAATTGACATTATATTATTAAGTATTTATTATTTAGATAGATTTAATATTCCAACAGCATTGGGTTGGAATATTAATGTTAATACACAAAATTGGCTGAATTTTATAGGAACATTTATTACAGGAATACTTGGAGCAGGAATAGGTGTGATAACCTCTGTATTTATTACAATTTATCAAATAAAGAAAAATAATGAAGAAAATACAAAAAGAGATAGTGAAAATTTAAGAATTCAAAATATGCCAATGTTAAAATATGAAATTGAAACAAAAAGAACAGATAAAGAACAAATTGATATAGAACATCTAATTATTACAAATTGTGATGATAAAATAGCAATATCATATGACTTGTTTATATCTATAAAAAATATAGGATTGAATAATGTAAAAAGAATAATGGTAGATTTTGAATCTCCAATTGTAAATAATATAGATAGAATATTGGGTAATAATACGGTAATTCCAATAGAAAGAAATGAAACTAAGAAGATATATAGGTATTTTGCTTTAGAAAGTGGAAAAAAATATGAAATAAAACTAAAAGTTTATTATGAAGATGTTTTACAAAATTGGTATTGCCAGATAGTAGATATAAATTATAATGCTACAAATATAAGTAATGGTTCATATTCACTTGGAAATGTTGAATATAAAGTAAATGAAGAAGTTTTAATAGATGATAAAGAAGTGCCATCAAATAGTTAACTGATAATATAAAAATAATAAAAGTAATAAAAGTAAATTAATAGAAAGGAGAATTTTTATGGATTTTGGAGATAGTGAGATTATCAGAGAAGAGGGAGAAATACGTATTTTGAAAGTTGGGGCAAGACATGAAAGAGAAGTATTCTGTGTTATTGGAAATGGACCCACTAAATATTATGATGATTATGAAGATGCTTTAGAAGAGTTCAATCTACGTTGGATGAAAATAAAATATGGTGAATAAATAATTATAAGAGGTTGAAGTTTTCAACCTCTTATTTTAACTATTTTCAAAAAATACTACCAATTAATTCAAGTGAATCACAAAATCCATTCCTATAATATTTCTCATTCCAATAACTAATATAATCAAGAAAATTATCATCAAGAATTTGCAGTTGCTTTTTAACATACTTTTTATTCTTATCAGGAACATTTCTTAAAATCTTTTCAGAAATTTCATCAAAATAAATCCAATGTTTTTTATCTTCTTCACAAGTTAGTGAACCTAAATCTTCTTCTCTAAATATTAACCAATCTTTCATAATGTCATCATTTACTTCTCTTAAATTACTCATAAAATAATACCTCCAATAATCTGATTATTAAATACAAAACCCTCTTTCCACAATAATTAATAAAATTTTTTTAATATGTTTTTCAGCTTTTTAGGTATAGAACTATAAGCATTTCAAAATCTAGGGGACATTTTGGGGACAAATGCTCCTAAAAATGACCTAAAATGACCAAAAATATCTTAAAATCAAAACTCACAAAACCATTGAAATATAAGGCTAAACTACAATTTTCAATAAAAGACCAAAACGACTCGGAAAGTTCTCATAACCCGAAGGCATTAATCAATAATAAAAAGCAACACAAAAAGAAACAAAAGTGATATAATAAAACAAAAAGAATAAAAACGAATAGGAGAAAATAAATATGTGTACAGCGATAACATACAAAACAAAAGATTTCTATTTTGGAAGGACACTAGACTATGAAATTTCATATGGAGATGAAGTAACAATAACGCCAAGAAATTATGAATTTAACTTTAGACATAAGCAAAATATAAAAAATCACTACGCCATAATAGGAATGGCATATGTTACAGAAAATTATCCATTATATTATGAAGCAGTAAACGAAAAAGGTTTAGGAATAGCAGGACTAAATTTTGTAGGAAATGCACAATATAATAAAAAAATAAAAGGAAAAGATAATATTACGCAATTTGAATTTATTCCATGGATTTTAAGTCAGAGTACAACAGTAAAAGAGGCAAAAAAATTAATAGAAAAAATAAATTTTTTAGATGAACCATTTAGCACAAATTTACCATTAGCACAATTACATTGGATTATTTCAGATAGCATAGAATCTATAACAGTAGAAGCTGTAAAAGATGGAATAAAAATATATGAAAATCCAGTAGGAGTGTTAACCAATAATCCTACATTTGATAAGCAAATGTTCGAATTAAATAACTATATGAATTTATCAACTAAATCACCAAAAAACACATTTGCAAAATCGTTGAATTTAGAGAAATATAGTAGAGGTATGGGAGCGATAGGGCTTCCAGGAGATTTATCATCTCAATCTAGATTCATAAGAGCAGCTTTTGTAAAAATGAATTCAGTATCTAAAGAAGAAGAAAAAGAAAGTGTTAGCCAGTTTTTTCATATACTTAATTCTGTTGAACAACAAAGAGGATGTTGTGAATTAGATGATGGAATATTTGAAATAACAATTTATACATCTTGTTGTAATGCAAGTAAGGGAATTTATTATTATACAACATACGATAATCATCAAATTACTGCTATAGACATGCATAAAGAAAATTTGAATAGTGAAAATCTTATTAGATATCCATTAATAAAAGATGAACAAATAAAAATGCAAAATTAGTAAGCTATTTAACAAAATAATATTTAATACATATTATAGCTTAAGGGAGGGGATAAAATGTATCCTGATTATAATATGTATAATCAATATTATGGATTTAGAGAATATAATTACAGAAATAGTAAGATGAAAGAGCAAAGTGGAGAAATTATAACATTAAATCAAGCAATTGATTTGATAAAAAAGTCTGTTGATGATGAAAAAGAAGATGAAATGTTTTATGGTGTATTAATAGAACAAGCACCAACTGATAAAGAAAAAGATATAATAAGAAGTATTAGAGATGATGAAAGAAAACATAATCAAATTTTAAGAGAATTATATTATGATTTTACAGGTCAAATTTTGCCAGCAGATAATTTAACAAATAGTAGCAATAATCAAATGAGTTATAAAGAAAATTTAGAAAAGGCATTATTTGGGGAACTTGATGCTATTAAGAAGTATAGAAAAATAATGGGAACTATGCCAAGTGGTAAAAGTTATACTTTACTTATGTCAATAATGACAGATGAAATAAGACATGCAAATAAATATAATTTTTTAATTCAAATGCAAAAATAAAAATGTTTATAAAAAACATATAGATCTTTCTTTATAAATATTTGGACTATAAAAAGTCTTTATATTGTAAGAAAGATTTTTATATTTGAAAATACTAAAATTCTTCTAACTTTTTACAATGTGATATATTAAGTGATTTCAGCAGTTATTTAAAGCCTTTTTAAAAATTTTTGAAAAAGAGAATTACTATTTTCATTTGTAAATTTTAATTTTAGATAATTTAAAAATAGATAAGTCAACATGATAAACACAAAAAATAATAAAATAATTAAAAGTTGTTTTTTTAGTTCTTCTTTTGGTAAAGCTATTAAAAAAAATAAATAATTTGTAATCATAAAATATTCCACCTTTTAGTATATATATTAGTACTTTATGTGGAATATTTTATTTAAAGAAATACAAAAAGTCAATACGATATATTCAAAACAATATAAAACATACATAAAACATTAAGTGTTTTTTATGAAAGTAGCAATTTGTGTAATTATTTTAGTAGCATAAATAAATTCTTCTTCAGAATAATGTTGTAAACATTCTTTGGTTTTAGTTATAGTTGTATCATCAAAACCATATAAAATAAAGTCAGCTGAATGTCCACTAATATTTCTTAGTTTTTTTATACTTTTATAGACAAGGTTACCTTTTCCTTCTTCTACTAATCCTAGGAATTGTCCGGAAATGCCAATCTCTTTAGCAAGTTGAGTTTTATTCATATGTAGTTCATTTTCTCTAATAAATTTAATTCTTTTGCCTCTTTCTATTTGTTCTAATTTATCTAATTCTATTTCTTTACTGCTATGATTAATATTCATAAAAACCACTCCTTATACTTATTGTTCATTTTATATTAAAAAAACCGAAAATATATAGGAAAATATTCTACATTAATGTAGTATTCAATGAGGTTTTATGGTATATTATCCATAATAAGAATAAAAGGAGGAGTATAATATGGAATCTAAAGCAATGAAGATACTAATCATAGAAGATGATATTGATGACTGTAATAGATTTGTTAATTGTATCAAAGAAAGAAAAGATATAGAATTAGTTGGAATAACAGATTCAGACACAGAAGGATTAAAATATGTAAAGTTGAAGCACCCAGAAGGTATAGTTTTAGATTTAGAGCTAAATAATAGCACATCAGGCAACACGGATTCTCTAGAATTTTTATTAAATTTAAAAAAATTAAATTTGAATTATGTACCAATTGTAATTGTAACTACACATGTTAACTCAAAAAGAACTTATGAAATACTACATAGGAATGGAGTTGATCTTATATTATATAAAGATCATCCTAATTATTCATGTAATCAAGTCTTAAATAAATTCATTAATTTAAGAGAAATAGAAATACAATCAGATATTAAAAACTTAGAAGAGGAATTACGAGAAAGTGAAAGTAAAATTTCAGAACATATTTATCATGAGTTGGATTTGATAGGAGTAACAGCAAAGTTAAAAGGAAGAAAATATATTCATGATGCTATATTATACTTAATACAAAACGAAAATAGTAATATAAATGTTATACAACATTTAACGAAAATATATAAAAAATCAGGAAATACTATAACTAATGGAATTCAAAATGCAATTATACATGCTTGGAGAGTTTCATCAATAGAAGATTTAACAACATATTATACAGCCAAAGTGAATTATGAGACAGGAATACCAACGCCTATGGAGTTTATTTATTATTATGTTGATAAAATAAAAAAGATGATCTAGTAGTAAATACTAGATTTTTTTATTTTGCGCCATTTTTCATCATTTTTTTCTATTATTAGATACCGTTTATTTGAAAGTAATAAATGGTATTTTTTTATTGACACCAAGAGAAAAAACGAAATGGAAAAGGTGGTGAATATTATGAGTTGGTATGATGCATTATTAAGATGGATTGGAAGATGGATGTAAACAGTTGATATTCATAAGAAGCAAATAATTAATATTTTAGTAAGAAACTTATATTGATTATTTGTTTCTTTTTATATATAATATAGAAAAAATAAGTGGGTGGACATATTGAATAGTGTAAACTTTATGCTACAAATACCAGATATAAGTAAAATAGTATATTTTTTAAAAATATGTTTCATGAGTACAGTTACATGTTATACAGCATATAAATTAACAGATAATATTATAATGTTCAAGAAAAAACTAATAAAGATTATAATTATTAATATAGTTATTTCATATATAACAACTATAATTAGATATATATTTAATCTTTTTATAAGTGATATATGTTTGATTTTTATATTAGGATGTATGCAGTCAATAATTAATAAACAAAAAATTGGATACAGTATTTTACTTATAACAATTGCATTAGCAATAAATTATATAATATTGTTTTTAACAACAGTATTAACATTTCCAATAAATATATTTTATAACATAAAAAATGATTATATCAACTTAATGCTAATAATTATTATATATTTAATACTTATATGTTTATTATTTAAGATAAAAAAGTTTAAACACGGTTTTTTATTTTTAAAAAGGAATATAGAAAATGAATATATAGAAATATGGGTGTTAAATATTAGCTCAATTATATTATTTTCATCTATTATATTTAATAGTTCTAATTTTCAAATTACAAGAAAATTATTTATAGGATTTATTATCTTTTCTATAATAATGTTCATCACAATTAAAAAATCATTACAACTTTACTATAAGCAAAGGTTGTTAGTACAAGATTTAGAAGAAACCAAAAAGGAACTAGAGGACAAGAAAAAAGAAATAAAACAATTAGAACAAGAAAATCTAAACTTTAGTAAAACAAGTCATTCAATAGCACACAAACAAAAAGCATTAGAATACAAACTAAATGAACTAGCATTAAAGAACGAAATAGCAGAAGAAATAGATGTAAAAAATAGGCTAAACAACATCACAAAGCAAATATCAGAAGAACCAGAAATAGAAATTCCAAAGACAAACATTTCAGAAATAGACGATATGTTAAATTATATGAAATCAGAATGCATAAAAAATAAAATTAAGTTTGAAGTACAATTAAATGGAAACATATATCAAATGATTAATAATCATATAACAAAAGAGGAATTAGAAATATTAATAGCAGACCATGTGAAAAATGCAATAATTGCAGTAAATTATTCTAATAATAGTAATAGAAGTATTTTAGTAAGAATAGGAAAAATAGACGGACAATACTCAATTTATATATATGATTCAGGAATTGAATTTGAAATAAATACATTGCATAAATTAGGAAAAATCCCAAGTACAACCCACAAAGAAAGTGGTGGAACAGGAATGGGATTTATGAACACTTTTGATACTCTTAAAAAACATAAAGCAAGTATTACTATTAATGAATATGGTAAACCAGCTAAAGATAATTATACAAAAGTGATTATGATAGTATTTAATAAAAAAGATGAATTCAATATTATATCTTATCGACAAAAGGAAATAGAAGTTAGAAAAGATGAAGTTAATGTATAAAATATTGAAAATAAGCATAAGAACAAGCCCTTCATTCATACAAATTAATTAAGTAAGAATGGAGGGATTTATAATATGAAAAAATCTAAAGAAATATTGCATAAAATAAAAACAAGTAAACTACTAAAAATAGAATTAATTGTAACAATATTAGAATTAATTTTAGGTACTTTATTGCATTTTATTTATGAATGGTCTGGAAATAATGCAATTATTGCTAGTTTTAGTGCTGTTAATGAGAGTGTATGGGAACATTTAAAATTAGTTTTTTATCCTATGCTAATATTAGGATTAATAGAGTATTATTTTGTAAAAAATATTGCTAATAATTACATAGAAGCAAAAGCTATAGGAATATTTACAGCAATTAGCTTTATTGTTATAAGCTTTTTTACTTATACAGGAATTATTGGGACTAACTTTTTTATAATAGATATTCTAATATTTATTATTAGTATTATTTTAGGAGAATGGACTTCTTATAAATTAATGAAAAGAAAGAATGAAAGCACAATTCAAACTAAAATTTTAGCAGGCGGGATTCTTATATTTTTATTGAGTTGTTTTATAATATTTACTTATGTTACACCACAAGTAAATCTATTTAGAGATTTTACAAATGGGACATATGGAATTACTGAACATAATTAAATGAAATTATTGGTTTGATTAAATTAATTATTTATTATTATGAAGTTTATATATTAATATTTTTAAATTGAAATCATATGGAATATGTTGATTTGACTGGGATTTTGAATATTAATATATAAACTATTTATAAATTATGAGCCTAAATATTAATAAAAAAATAAAAAAAATTCAAAAAAACTGTTGACAAATTATGGAAACGGTTTTATAATACAAAAGAATTAAATATTATTTCAATTTAAAAATTAATTTCAAATTAATTTAAATTCAATTAGAATCTAAAAAGTATTTTATCAAAAGATTCAAAAATACCAGGTAAAATTTAATAATATATATTTGGATATCTGAGGTCATTATAAACCCCCATAATTTAATTATAAGTTTAAAAATCCCTATATAAAATTAAGTCGAAAAAGATAAATTAAAGTCTACGCTGTTCGGCACAATCCATTAAAATTGATAAAAAGCAATTTGCAAAACATCCTTCATTTAAATAAAAATTATAATGGCCTCAGATATCCAAATGTATAAGAAAGGAAAAGTATGTTATCAGTTGTAAAAAGTTTAGCTTTACAGGGACTAGATGGGCGTATTTTGTCAATTGAAGTTGATATTTCATGTGGATTGCCCTGCTTTGAAATTGTTGGACTGCCTGACACAAGTATAAAAGAAGCAAAAGAACGAGTAAAAACTGCAATAAGAAATACAGGAGTAGAATTTTTAAGTAGAAGAATAGTAGTAAACTTAGCACCTGCTGATATAAGAAAAGAAGGAGCAAGTTTAGATTTGCCAATTGCATTAGGAATACTGATTGCTAGTGGACAAATAGAAAATAATTATTTAAATACTTTTTTAGAAGAAAGCATTTTTGTAGGAGAACTTTCTTTAGATGGAAGTGTTGAAAAAATAAATGGCGTATTACCGATATGTATTGAAGCAAAGAAATTAGGAATAAAAAGAATTATATTATCTAAAAAAAATTCTAAGGAAGCGGCAATAGTAGATGGATTAGAAATATTACCAGTTGATAATTTAAAACAATTAATGGAATACTTAAAAGGAGAGAAATATATTGAAAAAGAAAGGCATAAAGAGATAAATGACAAAAATTCAGAATTATATGAATTTGATTTTTCTGATGTAAAAGGACAAGAAAATGTAAAAAGGGCTTTAGAAATTTCAGCTGCAGGAGGTCATAATTGTATTTTAATTCGGAAGTCCAGGTGCTGGAAAAACAATGTTAGCAAAACGATTAGCAAGTATATTACCAGATATAAGTTTTGAAGAAGCTCTAGAGGTCACAAAAATCCATAGTATTACAGGTTTATTATCTGAAGAAAATCCATTAATTTTAAAAAGACCATTTAGAAGCCCACATCATACAATTACAGCAGCTGCATTAGTAGGCGGAGGCAAGAAACCAAAACCTCGGAGAGGTAAGCTTAGCACATTATGGGGTATTATTTTTAGATGAATTAACAGAGTTTAACAAAAATGTACTTGAATTGTTAAGAGGACCTTTAGAAGATAGAAAGGTAACAATAAGCAGAATAAATATTGCAATTACATATCCATGTAATTTTATTTTTATAGCAAGCATGAATCCATGCCCATGTGGATATTATGGGGCAAACAAGAGAAAATGTCATTGTAAGCCAGAACAAATAAAAAGATATATTAATAAAATTAGTGGACCATTATTAGATAGAATAGATTTACATATTGAAGTAGAAAGTGTTACATATGAAAAAATTGATAAAACAAAAAATATAGAGACCTCAGAGCAAATAAGAAAAAGAGTTAATCAAGCTAGAAATATACAGTTAGAAAGATACAAAGATTATAACATTTTGTGTAATGCAGAATTGACACCAAGATTGTTAGAAAAATATTGTAAATTAGATAAAGAATGTAAAGAGATATTAGAAAAATCATTTAACAAACTAGGTTTAAGTGCGAGAGCATATGCAAAAATTTTAAAAGTAGCTAGAACAATAGCCGATATTGATGGGAAAAAAGATATTGAAATTAGCCATTTAGCAGAAGCAATTCAGTATAGAAGTTTAGACAGAAAGTATTGGGGGAATTAACAATAGATTTAGAAATAGTAAAAATTAAAATTGGAGATGAAATTTATCCGGAACAATTAAGAAAAATAAAAAATCCACCTAAACAATTATATTTAAAAGGAAATATAGAGTTGCTAAAGCAAAATTGCATAGCTATAATAGGCTCAAGAAGTTGTACAAAAAATGGAGAAAATTTAGCAAAAAAATTTGCATCAGAATTATCAGGGCAAGGTCTTACTATTGTTAGTGGAATGGCTAAAGGAATTGATGCAATAGTTCATAGAAAAACAATAGATGAAAATGGAAAAACAATAGCTGTTTTGGGAAGTGGTTTAAATTATATTTTTCCAAAGGAAAATGAGGGATTATATTATGATATATTAAAAAGCGGAGGATTAATTATTAGTGAATATTCTCCAAATGTAGAACCAAATTCAAAAATGTTTTTAGAAAGAAATAGGATTGTAAGTGGAATTTCAATTGGAATATTAGTAATTGAAGCAATGGATAGAAGCGGAACAAGTGTTACAGCTAGATTAGCTACACAACAAGGTAGAAAGGTATTTGTATTACCTCATGAAATAGAAGATATACATGGAAAAGGAACAAATAAATTAATTAGAAAAGGAGCAACTTTAATAACATCAACCCAAGAAATTATTGAAGAATTTGAATTTTTAAGTTTTAAGGAAATAAATGATAATAAAACTAAAGCAATAAGAAGTAAGATAGTAAAAAAAGAATACCAAGAAATATATAATTTAATAAAAAATGGAGCTAGCAATATAAATGCAATATGTAAAGAATCTGAAAAGAGCATAAAAGATATAAATAATATTTTATTTATGCTAGAGATAGATGGATTTATAACTAAAAAACAAGGAGAATATAAATGTATATAAATCAGCAAATAGGTAAATTAGGAGAAGATCTAGCTTGTAAATACTTAAAAGAAAATAAATACACAATAATAGAAAGAAATTTTAATTGTAAGCAAGGAGAAGTAGATATAATAGCCTATGATACATATAGAAATGAATTAGTATTTTTAGAAGTAAAAACACGTTTTAATTTGGTATATGGAAGGCCAAGTGAAGCTGTTAGTAAAGTAAAACAAAGGCATATAATATCTGTTGCAAAATATTATATTTATAAAGTTAATATCAAAAATACTGCTATAAGATTTGATGTTATAGAAGTGTTTTTAGAAAATAATGAATATAATATTAATCATATTAAACAAGCTTTTTATATATAACGAAAAAGAAAATTAATAATATAAAAAAGAATGTATAAGGTACATTCCTTCTTATAAATTTATATCTTAATTTTATTCCAATATTTTTCGTATTTTTCTTTTGCGGTATCAGGATTATATATACCTGTAAAATCTTTAATTGGTGCAAATTCTTCATTTTCATCAACACGAAGAAGTAACATATCATCAAAAAAAGCAAAACTATCAAAGATAAAATTTTCAAATTTAAAAGAGTTTGGTTTATCAGGAATTTGCTTCATTCCTTCTTCATTAACAAAAGCATTTTTCTTATAAGCTCTATGGTAAGGTAAATGAATATTTGAAACCTTTTTAATAGCTTCTAAATTCATTAAATGAGAAAGTATATTAGCTTCTCTGTATTGATACATACCATCTTTAGATTTAGAAACAGATAACTTTATATCAATATCATCATAATCTAAAATGGAAGGCTTTCCGGATTTTTTACAATAAACAGCGACTTTATCTAGTGGTTTTTGTTTAAAAATAGATTTTGAGGCAATTTGATAACCACTATCGACAGTTAAACCAATGAAAAGAGGGTCTATATTTTTCAATAATATATTATCAATTCCTCCAAAAGATACCCATTTTATATTGTTTTTCTCTAAGTCATCTATAATTTTATTATTTTTCATGGCTTTAAACACATTACCATTACCATTAGAACCATCTTTTATTAAGTAAGTTTCTTTTAAAATTAATTTACCATCAATATTAACAATAGGAAGTTTTTCTTGTTTAAAAAATTTTATTTTTTCTTTTGGATAGTCAAAAAAGTTATGTGATTTAAAATATTCTTTTGTAGCAAAATCATTATCTTCACTAGTCATAATATACCAAGGAAGAGTAATATCATACTGATTGTTTGCGTTCTTTATATTTTCACACATTATTTCAAATAAAGACTTTCTGCAATGCTCCTGTTCAAAGTCTAATTCATAAGTTCCTTTTGGACCTTTATAACCTAATCTTGTTCCTTGACCACCAGCCATTGTTACTATTGCTAGAAAGCCAGATTTAATTATGTTTTCTCCAATAGCTATGTAATGTTCTAAATCTTCTTTTGAAATTTTGTCTTTTTCTATATGAGGTAAAGGAGATACTGTGTTTAAATCTAATTTTGTAGATTTAAAAGAGTTTTTATATAAAGTTAAGATTTTATTAAAATCTATTCCTAAAATTTGGTTTAATAAAAGATCTTTTTGTTCTTCAGAAAGTTCATCATAGAAATATAGTAAATGTTCTTGGTTATAATGATGTAAAATTTCTTTAGCTTTTGTTAATTTATTATCCATAATTGTCACTCCTAATTTAATTTAAATGGTGTGGGAAGTGCTCCTTTTAAGCTTTGAATAACAATGTTTTTGTTAGATAAATTTGAAGCTTCTAAATCATCTATTTCTTTTTGAATATTATAAGGTATTCTTACCAAATTGAAAGAAATAGAATCTAGTTCTTTAGAATTATAATTTCCCTCTATTATTATATAAGATGCAAGAGTCGAAAATTTGTTACTTTTGTCATCTACGTCAGAATTCATCATTTCAACTGGAATACCTACACTTCCTGTATTAAATAAAGTTTTATTTTTATATCTAACTAAACAAGGTGTATGTATATGTCCATATCCAACAATATCTGGTTCAGGATCTTTAGAAGTTTTACCAATAAATTCGGTATTTTTAAATAAATCTTCTGGACCTTTTAATTCTGTACCAGCATATTGTGTTCCTTTATTTGAGAACATAGGATTATAGATGTTATCTAAGCCATATGGAGAAGCATGAAATAATCTTATTAGATGCCCGCTCATATAAAATTCATGGAATACTGGTAAATTATAAATGAAATTAGCTCGTTCTTCACCGATTTTTTCTCTAGACCAAAATTTCTTGTCTTTAGCCTCAGGACGGCAAATTGCATAATCTGAATTACCAATTAGCATAACTTCGCAAACTTCTCTTAGTTTATCAATTACTAAATCAGGATGTGTACATTTTATAACATAATCTCCTAAACAAAATATTTTTTCTATATGGCGTTTTTTTATATCGGATAATACAGCATTTAAGGCAGTAATATTACCATGAACATCTGAAATAATTGCTATTTTTTCCATAAATCCACCTCCTAAAATCTAATTATTTCATTATATATTTCAATAGCGAAATTATCTGTCATACCAGAAATATAAGATATAATAGATTTATAAAAATCTTCTTTATTTTTGTAATCAAATATAATTTGATTTTTTAATTTTAAGTTTTTTCTGTTACCAAAATCAGAATAGTTTTGTAGAAATTCATAAAAACCATTACTTAATTTTGGGTAAAATTTATTTAATCTCTTAATGTTAGATAAAGTATTTTCTTGTTCAAAACAATTTTTTAATTTATCGTAAATTTGGTTAATAACTAAATTAAAAAATTTATTTGAAGGTATTATTCTATCACTAAAATAAATATTTTTATAATTAAAATCTTTTATTTTATTTAGTAAATTAAATGCATCATTTGAAAAACACAATCCTTTTTGAGGAGTAGAATTTTTGCATAAATCTATTACTAAATAATTAATGATATTACTATTATTTAATGTATAATCAGATGAATTATAATTTAATAAATCGTAAAGTTCTTGTAAATGATTATCTAAAATTCCTAAAGTTATAGCATCTTCAATGTCACGTCCTATATAAGATATTTTGTCAGAAATTTTTACTACGCAACCTTCCCAAGTATAAGGAGAATATTGGTTGGGAGAAAGATAGTTATTTAAATCAATAAATTCATCTCTTGGTTTTAGTGCATTTTCTGTAATTTCGCCACAATGAGAGATAATGCCATCTCTAATACCATAAGTTAAATTTAAATTATTTTTGTATCCATCGTGACCTTCTAGAAGTTCAATGGAATCCACAAAATGTAATCCATTTTTTTCATGCCAAAAAGGACTACCTAAGTCTCTTTTAGAAATTTCGGATAGAATTTTTTCTCCACTATGTCCAAATGGGCTATGACCTAAATCATGAGCAACTGCAATAGCTTTTGTTAATTCTGTATTTAGTCCTAAATAACTAGCAATTGTATAGCTGATTGATTCTACATGTGTAACATGTTCACCTCTTGTACAAATGTGATCATTTTCAGGTGAAAAGAATACCTGTGTTTTATGTTTTAGTCTTTTATAAGCATTAGAATGAATAATTCTTGTATAATCTCTATCAAGTTCAGTTCTAATGTCAGAATTTTTATAAGATAAAGGTAAAATTCTAGAAATTGTATTTTCCCATTTTGAATTATTTGGGTTTATAGCTACTTCTTGAAATGAATTTTTCATATGTCCTCCTCTGTAAATATAATCATTATAATATAGTTTACAACAAATCAAAATAAAAGTCTAGAGGACAAGTTTAAGTTACATATTTAATAAAAAATAAATATAAAAAATAAATTGAAAATAAAATGGAAAAGGAGTATAATAATTTTGAAATGAAAGGAGAGTAAAAGATGTTTAATTTAGTAAGAGATGACTTTGATGAAAATTCAGAAGATATATTGAACTCTATTAATAAAATGCTAGAGCAAAATAAAGAATTAAAAGAAGAAGAAAAGAAGAATGAAAAACAACAATAAAAATTTGTGGAGGATTAGAAAATGGGAAAATTATTTGTAATAGATGGAACAGATGGAAGTGGAAAACAAACACAATTTAATAAATTGCAAGAAAAACTAAAAGAAGAGGGAATTGATTATAAAGTAGTAAGCTTTCCAAATTATGAAAGTCCAAGTTCATCTTTAGTAAAAATGTATTTATCAGGAGAATTTGGCAAAAATGCAAAAGAAATTAGTCCTTATATAGCGTCAACATTTTATGCGGCAGATAGATATGCAACTTTTCAAACAGGATATAAAGAATATTATGAAAAAGGAGGAATTATATTAGCAGATAGATATACAACAGCTAATATGGTTCATCAAGCAGGAAAAATAAAAGACAAAGAAGAAAGAAAAAAATTTTTAAATTGGTTGTGGGATTTTGAGTTTAATTTATATGGACTACCAATTCCTTCTGAAGTATTTTTCTTAAACATGCCAGTAGAAAAATCATTAGAGTTAATGGCAAATAGAGAAAATAAATTTACTCATGAAGCAAAAAAAGATATTCATGAAAGTGATAAAAATCATTTAATTGATGCATATTCAGCAGCTTGTGATGTTGCAAAGGAATATAACTGGTATGAAATAAAATGTGTAAAAGATAATAAAATAAGAACTATTGAAGATATTCATGAAGAAATTTATAATGAAATAAAAAAGCATATTTAAGGTAATATATTTTATAAAAGTTAAATATGAATATAGAAAAATAGAGAAAAAACGAGAAAAAAAGAGATAAAAGAAAAAATACAGAGATATAGATAATAGAAAGAATAAAAAAATAAAAAAAGAACCGATGTAAACTAATAATAAATTTGGAATAATTTTCTAAAAATGTTATAATATATATCGATGGTGCATTATTCTAGTCATACTAACTTTACGAGGGTGGGGCTAAAAATCCACTAAAGGGCACATCGTTGAAGTTTCTTGTTTGTGCGCGAAATGCCAGTTTTGTGTGTATTCAGGGAGTAAAGAGGTTAGGGAAGTATGTAATGGCATACATATGATCCCTGGTTTCGTGGAGGCTTAATAAATTTTAAGTAAAACCTATGTTGAGTGCCAAGACACGAAATACATAGAGTAGCCTGTCTCGAGTGAGTGTATTGGGATTAATTTTTTCATAAGTAAAGTTGATTTTGGCCAAATTGATTATACTTTTAATTATGAAATTGCATTTGCAAAAAAGACTAGTAAAGTAATAAAAGTATGTTAAGGAAAACTTCTAGAATGTTTGCTTAAATCAAAATAGCATAGAAGTCTAGGGATTAAGGTACAGATTTAAGTGGCGATCTGGTGTCTATGTTAAATTAGATATTCTTCTTAATCGGAAACGGCTATAGCAGTAATGCTAAGCGAGGAATAGAGAAATTCGACCAGACCTAAACTGTAAAATTTACTTAGACTTTTACCATCTAAACAATAAAAATAATTAATTAGGCAGATTTAATCTGCCTAAAATCATATTACAAAATAAATAATAATTTAACTAAAAAGGAGAAATAATGGATAAAGAGCAAATAAAATGGTTTATACAAGTATTTATTATGACATTTATATTATCAATGCTATTTTCTTATATATCAGCAAATGGTGTATCTAATTTAAGTTTAATACCAGCTATATTAATACTAATTTTAGTAATTGGAATAGGAATATTTTTTGATATTATTGGAGTTGCAGTAACAGTAGCTAATGAACATGAATTTCATGCTAAAGCAAGTAAAAAAATAGAAGGTTCAAAAGCTTCAATAAAATTAATAAGAAATGCTCCTAAAGTTGCAAATATTTGTGCAGATGTAATTGGAGATATATGTGGAGTTTTAAGTGGAGCAATTAGTGCTTTAATAGCAATGAAAATAACAGAGCAATTTGGATTGTCTTTTAATATACAATTTATTCTAAGTGCAACAGTAGCAGCTTTAACAGTTGGAGGAAAAGCATTAGGAAAAGGTGTAGCTAATAACAATTCAACTAAGATAGTTCATGCTGTAGGAATAGTATTAAATAAATTTAGTAGGAAGTAAGAGGTTTCTCTTACTTTTTAATATGAAAAAATGGATAAAAAAAGAAAAAGAGTAAAAAATTAAAATGAGGTGAATTGCATATGAAAGCATTAATAACAGGAGCATCTTCTGGAATTGGGAGAGATATGGCAAGGAATTTAAGCAAAAGAGGTTATGATTTAATATTAGTAGCAAGAGATGAGAATCGATTACAAGAATTAAAAAAAGAATTGGAAATATATAAAGTTAATATAGAAATCATAGCTATGGATTTAGCAATAGAGGAAAATTGCAAAGAATTGCATAAAAAAGTAAAGGATATAGATTTCTTAATTAATAATGCAGGTTTTGGAGATTGCGGAGATTTTACAAAGACAGATTTAGATAAAGAAATAGCAATGATACACACTAACATAATTGCTTATCATATTTTAACTAAACTATATTTAATAGATATGAAAAAAGTAAATAGAGGAAAGATTTTAAATGTAGCATCTATAGCAGGATTTATGCCAGGCCCACTAATGTCTACTTATTATGCTACTAAGTCATATGTAGTTAGATTATCAGAAAGCATTAGAGAGGAATTGAAAAAAGAAAATTCGAAAGTACAAATTAGTATTTTATGTCCAGGACCAGTTGATACAAATTTTAATAAAGTTGCTAATGTGAAGTTTCACATGCGAGAAGCTAATAGCCAAAAAGTTGCAGACTATGCCATTAAACAGGTACAAAAAGGAAAATTTTATATTATACCAGGAATTGATGTAAAATTTGCTAAAATTGGAGCTAAAATAGCACCTGCATCAATAGTAAGTAAAATTACTTATAAAATACAAAAAAGAAAATTGCAAAGAAAATAAAATATTAAAAAACATATATAAAAATAACTTGCCTATCCTAATAAATTAGTTTATAATAAAATAAACTAATATTAGGAGAATAAGTAATGTGGAAAAGAAAAGAATTAAAAAGTAGAGCCAGACAAGTTGTTAAAAAAAATTACTGGACTGCAATTGTTATATGTTTTTTAATAGCGTTATTAACAGGAGAGTTTGGCACATCAATTTTAGGAATATATCAGCAAGAAGATTCAATGAATCCTTATTATATTTTTATGCATAAAGATGAAATAGCAGATGAAAACACAAATAATAATAATGAACAACAACTACAACAAGAACAAGAGATAATAACAAAAATAGAAGAAAAGAAAGAAAACTTAAGTGATATTGAACTGAAAATATGGAATGCAATTGAAGCAAATTTAGATAGTATAACAAAATCACAGAAATATGTATTTAAAATTTCTGATGCTATAAAATATTTTAACTTAAATGAAATGACCTCAGGTATAGTACTTTCAATTATGGCGATAATATCAATTGCGTTTACTATTATAATAGCAAATCCTCTTATAGTAGCAGGAAAAAGATATTTTATAAAGGCAAGAGAAAAATCAAGTACCAAAATATCAGTCATTGGAGAAATTTTTAAAAATAAGAATTGGATAAACGTATCAGTAACAATTTTTTTGAAAGACATTTATAATTTTTTATGGTATTTTACAATTATAGGACGGATTTATAAAGAGTTATGAATATACAATGATACCATATATTTTGGCAGAAAATCCAAAGATACAAAGAAAAAAGGCATTTAAACTTTCAAAGGAAATGATGAAAGGAAACAAATGGAAAACATTTATTTTAGATCTTTCTTTTCTAGGATGGGAATTATTATCTATATTTACATTTGGATTGTTAAATATATTTTATATAAATCCTTATAAAGTTGCTACAACAGTAGAATTATATGAAGTATTAAAAAAACAGATAATATCTCAAAAGAGTGAATATTATGAAGAATTAAATAGTTTAGAATTAAAATAGATTTAAAGAAATAGTAGTAATATAAAAAATTACTACTATTTTTAATTATAATTTAAAGAAAAAATAAAATAAATTCATTTTATTGCACTATAACAATTGTATCATATTTTACAAAAAATACATATCGAAATTTGTAGAAAGAAATAAAAAATATTAAATTTAGTTTTTGTGAAAATAAAATGTATGAAAAAAAGGTAATATAATAAAATATTATGTAGATACTTATCAAAAAATGTAAAATAACAAGATAAAATGCGATGAAAAAAGCTTGAAAACCCAGCTATATAGTAGTATTATAAAAAAATGTGAAATACAAAAGAGGGGGTAAAAATGAAAACGTTTTTTGGGAGTATTTTTATTGAAAAAGAAAAATTACAGGAAGCAGGTGTAAAATATCCTATAAAGTTAGAGTATTATAAAATAATAAATGAAGATGAATTTATTAATAAAAATAATGCAAAATATGGAATAAAAGTAGTAAAGACTGAATATATAGAAAACAATATCAAAACAGAAGATAAAACGCTTAAATATTTATCTAGTAATGAACAAAAAGTAAATGAAATATTAAAAGTGTTAGAAAAAAATGAAGTGACACCAATTGGTTTGGAAGATGTTATTTGTGACTTTTCAAAAGAAATTCTTTTTTTATAATGAAAACAAATTTTTTTAAAAAGCTTGCATATTATGGAAAATTAGTCTAGAATAGCTTATAGAAAATATGAAACAAAGAAAGTTAATATAGATAATAAGCATAATATAAGGAGGAATATATGGCTGATAAGTTAATAATAGTAGAATCACCAGCAAAAGCCAATACTATAAAAAAATTTCTTGGAGGTAGTACAAAAGTAGTAGCATCAATGGGACATATAAGAGATCTACCAAAATCGAAATTAGGAGTTAACATAGAAAATGATTTTGAACCAGAATATATAAATATTAGAGGAAAAGGAGATTTAATAAAATCTTTAAAAAAAGATGCAAAACAAGCAAAAAAAGTATATCTTGCAACTGACCCTGACCGTGAGGGAGAAGCAATAGCTTGGCATCTTGCAACAATATTAAAAGACGATAATAATAAAATAACCAGAGTTACATTTAATGAAATAACAAAAGGAGCTGTACAAAAAGCAATTAAAGAGCCAAGAGACATAGATTTAAATTTAGTAGATGCACAACAAGCAAGGCGTGTTTTAGATAGAATTGTAGGATATAAAATAAGTCCATTATTATGGAAAAAGGTAAGAAGAGGCTTATCAGCAGGACGTGTACAATCTGTAGCAGTAAAATTGATTGTTGATAGAGAAGAAGAAATTGAAAAGTTTATACCAGAAGAATATTGGAATATTTATGCTAACTTAGAAGAACCAGATACCAAAAAACATTTTGAAGCAAAATTTTACGGCAAAAATGGTAAAAAGCAAGAAATACATTCAGAAAATGATGTAAAAGAAATTATAAAAGCAATTGAAAAAGCAAAATATTTTGTAGATGATGTAAAAAAAGGAGAAAAGAAAAGAACTCCAGCACCACCATTTACAACTAGTACAATGCAACAAGAGGCTTCGAGAAAATTAGGATTTACTTTAAAGAAAACAATGTCAATAGCTCAAGGGTTATATGAAGGAGTAAAAATACCAGAAAAAGGAACAATAGGATTAATTACATATATGAGAACAGATTCAACAAGAATATCAGAAGAAGCAAGAGAATCAGCAAAAACATATATAGTAAGTACATATGGCGAAAAATATTATGAAAATAGATATTATAAAACAAATAAAGATTCACAAGATGCACATGAGGGTATTAGACCAACTTATGCAGAATTGGAACCAGATAAAATTAAGGAAGCATTAACAAAAGATCAATATAAATTGTATAAATTAATTTATAATCGTTTTATGGCAAGCCAAATGGCACCAGCTATATATAATACAATTTCAGCAACAATAAATGCAAATAACTATAATTTCAAGGCAAATGGACAAAGCATAAAATTTAAAGGATTTATGACTTTATATGTAGAAGAAACCGATTCAAAAGAACAAGAAGAAAAGATGTTGCCAGAATTAAAAGAAAAACAAGAGGTTAAGTTAGATAAAATAATTCCAAAACAAAGTTTTACAGAACCACCACCAAGATATACAGAAGCAAGTCTTGTAAAGGCATTAGAAGAAAAGGGGATAGGAAGACCAAGTACATATTCACCTACTATAACAACTATTCTAGAAAGAAGATATATTGAAAAAGAACAAAAACAATTAATTCCTACAGAATTAGGAAAGATAGTAAATAAATTACTAATAGAAAATTTTACAGATGTTATTAATGTAGAATTTACAGCAAAGATTGAAAGTGAATTTGATGAAATAGCTGAAGGAAAAGAAGAATGGAAAAAAATGCTAAGAGAATTTTATGGACCATTTGAAAAAGAATTAGAAAAAGTTGAAAAAGAATTAGAACATGTTGAATTGGTAGAAGAAGTGTCAGATGTGCCATGTGAAAAATGCGGAAGAATGATGGTATATAAATATGGAAGATATGGAAAATTTTTAGCATGTCCGGGATATCCAGAATGTAAAAATGCAAAACCAATTATAGAGACAATTGATGTACCTTGTCCAAAATGTGGTGCAACAGTACAAGTTAGAAAGACAAAGAGAAAAAGGAATTATTATATTTGTGAAAACAATCCGGAAAGCTGTGATTATATATCTTGGAATAAGCCTAAACCAGGTGAAAAATGGAATCCAGAAGAAGCAGAAGAAATAAAAGCAGAAACAAAAAAGAAAACAACGAGAAAAACTGCTAAAAAGAAAGCTAAAAAAGTATAAATATAAAAAAACGATAAAACGTTAGAATATCAACATTTTATCGTTTTTTTTGATGGAGGCGACACCCGGATTCGAACCGGGGATCAGAGTTTTGCAGACTCGTGCCTTACCACTTGGCTATATCGCCATTTTAATATATTATATGCTCTATATTTTTATATAGAACCTGGAGCGGGAAACGGGGCTCAAACCCGCGACCTCTGCCTTGGCAAGGCAGCGCTCTATCAACTGAGCTATTCCCGCATTTTTTAATTTAGTTTATTATATGCGTCAACATTTAAAATGATACCAAAAATACACAATATTGTCAAGTACTAGAAGTACTTTTATAAAAAGAATTTGATATTGTTGAGTGTATAGTGTATAGTTTCAAAAAAGATAGAGAGAATATTGAAAATATCAAATATTCTCTCTATTTAGAATTATTTAAGACTTCTTAAATAATAGAGATGTCTTACATTATGCTGCTTTTGAAAACCAATCTTCTTACATAAAGTAATTAACGATTTATTTTTATAATAAATATTGATAGTTATTATATGGTATTTCTCTAACAAAATTTTCAAAAGTTCTTTTAAAGCTTCTAGGACAAAATCATTATTATAATGTAATCCTTTGAAAAAAGAAATATATATAGAACCAGAAAATTGACAATGTACGCAAAACGAAATATTTTTATTTTGCGAATCGGTGATAAACCATACAGATTCACCATCAGAATCTACAATAGCTTCCTTTAAAATAAATGTTTTTGTTTCGACTAATATTGGTTGTTTCCGGGCATCCATAAAAAGCCACCTTTCTAATTATAATATATAAATTATAACATAATTCTTAATATATATAAAGGAATTTTTGAAATTTAAATAAAAATATATATAAATAGAAAAGAGAAGTAAATTAATTTACTTCTCTAAAAAATCTATATTCATTACCAGAAGTGCTTTTGCTTTTATATATATAGCCATTATAAATACCGCCATTATTGTCATCTAAATTAACATCTAGTTTCATGTTATAAGCAAAAGTTTGGTTTAAATTATTTACAATATGAATTGTAAATCTTAGAGTATAGTTAATATCTTCTAAATTGATATTTGCTTCTTTTAATACTTTGCCATTAAAAGAAATAGATTTTGAATCATCTGTTACTGAATAGTTTGTTAAAATATCTTTATTTAAATAGCCTAAAGTAATAGGATTAGAACAATCAGTGTAAAAAGTTGGTTCATCATAGTTGTGATTTTCATTTTCCTGATTTGTATTTATAATTTTAAAATCTATTCTATTATTTTCAGGTTGTTTTATATCAGTATATTTACCAACATTAAAAGAGTTTTTATAATTCAATATTTTAGTTCCTTTATCAACGTTAGATGTCATAACAATATTGTCAATATATAGTTCTTTCACAGAATTTTCATCAGTTAATTCTGAACTAGATTGACTATTATCAATATAAATTGATAAATCTGTATATTGACAAATACTCATGTCTTTTAAAGATTGATCTTTAGAATTGCTAATAGCATTAGCACTGCTATATAATAATATTTTTTGCACATTGAAAATAGAATTTTCATTTTCATCAGCAATTTCTATCATTTGATTTGTAAAATTACTTTTAGCAAAAGAAGGTGAAAGTACAAAATGATAATATAGTAATAATACAATAAATGCTAAGATTATTAATAGCGTAAATGCAAGTCTAACGTTTTTTATTTTAAAATTTATTTTTTTCATGTAAACTCCCTTCTAAAAGAGTGGAATTAAAGTCTATTATATAATAATTCCATATAACTATATACTTTTTTATGCCAATCTTGATCTGTTGCATATCTTGTATTAACACCAGATAAAGTAGGGCCATTATAATACCAGCCAGCTGCAGTTTCTCCATCGTAAATTTTAGTTCCAGATGGATTTAGATAATATTTAACTAAAGATTTAGCAACTGTTTCAATACCTTCTGAATAATCAGTAAATTCAAATGATGATTCATAAGGAGTATTGTCATAAGAACCATATCCAAATAAATTTTTCTTATCATTTGCAATTTGTGAAGTTCCCCATCCACTTTCATGAATTGCCATAGAAGCTAGGAATAGACCATTAATGTTATATTTCTTTTCCATATTATAAAATACTTGATAATTATCTTGGAATATTTTATTAGTATCATTTGGCAAACCAGTAAATATTTTTTTATAATCATTTAAAGTTAAGCCACTTACCTTATTTAATTCCATATTAATATTGACTTTTAATAAAATTCTTTGAATTCTATTTTTTTCTACAATGTTTGGAGTGGTATAAGATGATGTTAGATTAGATGTTTTTATATATCCTTCTATTCCATCAAAGGAAACTTTACACCATTCTTCATTAGGAAGTTCTAGTAATTTAACATCAATGCTTTTCTTTATTTCTGCTACATCTTTAGAATTTGCATCAGCAGATTCCTTTAAGTTAGCATTATCAATAAAGTACATAATATCACCAATGTGAACATGATGTTTTGCTAAAAATTCAGAAGTTCCTAAATCTATAATTTTAGGTGTTGGATCTGTAATTTTTTCTTTAGATAAGATGATTTCTTCTACAAAATTTCCATTCTCATATGTTTTTACAGCTGTTATCTTATCTTTTCCAAGAATACCTTCTTGCTTAATAATTTCTTCTCCTTTTGGTAAAGTAGGAGCATCATTATAGGTTGTTTCAAATTCTACATCACGTTCTTCAACTACTTGCTCTTTTACTCTATCCATATCAGAATTTTCAGAAATAATGTTTTGTATATTTAGACTATGTCTATTAATTTCATATTCTGATATATTATCAGGAGTATCTACTTTGGCATAGCTAGTTTTAAAAGAAGTGTCTTTAGGAAAAAGTATCGCCATTCCCACAATTAAAATGCTGCAACCTGTTATAATATGAGACAATTTTAAATCATTTGTTTTATATGTAGATTTTTTATTCTTTGAATTAGACGCATAAATAATATTATTATTACTTTGCGCTGTTTCAGTTTTATAAGGTTGTCCAGCATTTGGATTATGTTGCATTTCTTGTAATTCTTTAAAAACATCAGACAGATTCCTATTTTTATAATCATAAGAATTCTTATTGTTCAACATATTTTTACTCGCTTTCTTTATAAAATAATACAACATTATTATATAATAATAATGAAAAGATGTCCATAAATTTTGACAAAAAATATGGAGATAGAAAAAATTACTATAAATTAGCTAATTACTTGCAAAATTTGTAAAATAGTATATAATATAAACATAGCTTTAAGAAAAATAAGAGGTGTAAAAGTGGAATTTGAAAAAATAGAAAATAGCATAGGATATACCTTTAAAAATAAAGAATTATTAAAAAAGGCATTAACACATACGTCTTATGCTTATGAAAACAATATAGAAAGTAATGAAAAATTAGAGTTTCTAGGAGATAGCATTTTGGAATTTATATCAAGTAAATATATTTATCAAAAATATCCAAAGCTAAAAGAAGGAGAAATGACAAAAGTTAGAGCAACTGTAGTTTGTGAAAAAAGCTTATATAAGGTTGCAAAATCACATGATTTTAGTGAGTTTTTAAATTTAGGAAAATCTGAATTAAAAACAGGAGGAAATAAAAGACCAGCTATTTTAGCAGACAGCGTAGAAGCAGTAATAGCAGCTATTTATTTAGATGGTGGATTAGAATATGCTGATAAATTTATTATTGAAAATTTAAAAGAAGAAATAAATGAAGCAACAAAACATGTGGGAAATAAAGACTACAAAACTGTATTACAAGAAAAACTTCAAATTCATGGAGATGTGAAAATAGAATATGAAATAATAAAAGAAGTTGGACCAGATCATGATAAAACATTTGAAGCGCAAGTAAAGTGCGATGGAAAGATATTAGCACAAGGAGAGGGAAAAAGCAAAAAAGAAGCACAAATGCATGCAGCTAAAAAAGCTTTAGAAAATATAAAATAGAAAAGAGGTAAGTCTATGAAAAAACAATACATAATACCTATATTTGTGCCACATTTAGGGTGCCCAAATGATTGCGTTTTTTGTAATCAGAAATCAATTAGTGGACAAAAAAGTAATATGACAAAAGAAAAAGCAAAAAAAATAATAGATGATTACCTAGAAAGTATAAAAGATGAAGTAGCAGAAATAGAAATAGCTTTTTTTGGAGGGAGTTTTACAGCAATAGAAAAGGAAAAGCAAGAAGAGTTATTAAAAGTAGCATATGAATATATTAAAAATGGAAAAGTAGAAAGCATTAGAGTTTCAACAAGACCAGATTGTATAGATAAAGAAACATTAAAAAGATTAAAAAAATATGGAGTTAAAACAATTGAATTAGGAGTTCAATCAGCTAATGATTATATTTTAAAAAAAGCTAATAGAGGTCATACTTTTGCAGATGTAAAAAAGGCTTCTAAAATGATAAGATGGAATGGATTTAAATTAGGACACCAGATGATGGTAGGATTGCCAGAAAGCACAAGAATAGATGAAATTAATACAGCAAAAGCGTTAGTAAAGTTAAAGCCTAAAATGGTAAGAATTTATCCAGTTTTAGTTATAAAAAATACTAAATTGGAAGAAGAATATAAAGAAGGAAAATATCAACCATTGTCAGTAGTACAAGCAGTAGAGATTTGTAAAGATATTGTTAGAATTTTTGCAGATAAAAATATTGATATAATAAGAATAGGTCTTCAAAATACAGAGGAGATATCTGATCCTAAGAACGAAGGTAGTGAAGTTGTTGCAGGCCCATATCATCCAGCTTTTAGACAATTGGTAGAATCCGCTATGTGGTATGATGCAATTGTTGGAAAAATAAAAAAATTAAATGCAAAAGTAAAAGAAGTAGAAGTTAGTGTCAATCCGATAGATAGCAATAATGTAATTGGACATAAAAAAGAAAATGTTATAAAATTAAAAAATACATATGATGTAGATTTGATTTTAAAACAGGATAAAACTATAAAACAAGGCAAGTCAAGAATTAATATAACAAAGACATATGATAATTAAAACATAAGAAAAAATTAAATTTACAAACAAGAAATAGATACTATATTTAGTACTTTTAGTGCATAAATCACCCTTATTTTACCAATACTAAAATAAAGGTGATTTTTTTATGCATATAGAAGAAAAAAATAATATAAAAAATATAATATTTGATATTATAGGAACAATAATTGGAGCATTTATAATGGCAATAGGAGTTTCTCTATTCTTATTACCAAATCAACTATCTTCAGGAGGAATTGCAGGAATTGCAACAATTACGTATTACTTATTTAATATACCAATGGGAACAATGATACTTATTATTAATGTTCCATTATTTTTACTATCAATTTATAAAATAGGAAAAATGTTTTTTATAAAATCATTAATTGGAACAGTGTCACTGTCAGTCTTTATCGATATATTAGATAGAATAGAACCTCTTACACATGATAGATTTTTAGCTTGTGTTTATGGAGGGATTATTATAGGGTTAGGGACAGCTATAATATTAAAAGTAAACTCTTCAACAGGTGGAACTGATTTAATTAGTTATGTAGCAAAAGAATACAAACCAACTATGAGAAGTAGCAATGTTATTATGATATTAGATACTATAATAGTCATTTTAAATATAGTATTTTTCAGAGAAATAGAAATAGGGCTATATTCTGCAATTGCTATATATTTAATGGGAAAAATAATTGACATAGTATTTGAAGGAACATATTTTACTAAACTAATTTTAATTGTTTCAGAGCAAAATGAAGAGATAGCCAAAGAAATAGAAGAGAAAATTCAAAGAGGAGCAACAGGCTTATATGGAAAGGGAATGTATACTAATAAAGAAAAATTGGTGTTAATGTGTGCAGCTTCTAGGAGAGATGTTGCTAGAATTAAAATAATAGCAAGAAAACTTGACTCCTCTAGTTTTATTATTATAACAAATTCAAGAGAAGTAGTTGGTTTGGGATTTAAAAAAAGTTAAAGATGACTGATAATTTTATGTTGATTCATTGATAAATTTTAAAAAATGAAGTAAAATAATATTAGAAAAATAAAAGAGAAACTTGTGATTTAAGATATAATAGGAGAGAACTTATAATGAAAGAACAAAAATATAAATTGAAAAATGTAAAGTCTTTTGAATTAAGAGATATATTTGAATGTGGACAATGCTTTAGATGGAACAAACAAGAAGATGGAAGCTACACAGGAGTATTTAAAAATAATGTGCTAAACGTAAAAAAGAATAAAGACGAGATTATATTTGAGGGAATATGTGAAAATGAAATACAACAAACAGTAGAAAATTATTTTGATCTTAACCGTAATTATGAAAAAATAAAAGAACAACTATCAAAAATAGATCAAAATATGAAAATGAGTATTGAATACGGAAATGGAATTAGAATATTAAATCAAGATTTATGGGAAACTATTATTTCGTTTATAATATCTGCTAATAATAATATTCCAAGAATAAAAGGAATTATAGAAAGATTATCAGAAAAATATGGAGACGAAATAAAATATAAAGGAAACAAATATTATACTTTTCCAACCCCAGAGCAACTAAAAAATGTTACAGTTGAGGAATACAGGAAATTAGGGTTAGGATTTAGAGACATAAGATTATATGAAACCACAAAGATGATATTAAATAAACAAGTAGACATAGAAAATATGAAAAATAATCCAAATACAATAGAAGTAAGAGAAGAATTATTAAAATTATCGGGAGTGGGACCTAAAGTAGCAGATTGCATTTTATTATTTTCAGATTTAAAAAGATTTGAAGTATTTCCAATTGATGTATGGGTAAGAAGAGTTATGAATGACTTATATATAAAAAATGAAGATGAAACAAAAGTTAATAAAAAACAAATTGAAAAAATAGCAAATGAAAAATTTGGAGACTTAGCAGGATTGGCTCAACAATATTTGTTTTATTGGAGAAGAGAAGCATAAGATATAAAAATAGTGCAGAACATAAATATGGAGGATTTAATGGGATTAAGAATTATATATGGAAAGCCAGGAAGTGGTAAAAGTACATATTGTTTTCAAGAAATATCTAAATTAATAAACAAGGAAAAAAAGATTTTTATTATTACTCCAGAACAGTTTTCTTTTACAGCAGAAAGAAAGTTAATGGAGAATGTAAAATCAGGCGCTGTGATTAATGCAGAGGTAATTACTTTAAGTAGAATGGCATATAGAGTTTTAAAAGAAGTAGGAGGAAATGATAAAAGCAGTCTTTCTAAATGTGGAAAAGCAATGCTTATTTATTCTATTTTAAGTACATATAAAAAAGAATTAAAATTTTTAGGAAAATCAGATGAAAATATAGATTTAACAATGTCTGCAATTACAGAGTTTAAAAAACATGGAGTAACAGTAGATGATCTAAAAAATGAAATAAATAATACAAAAGATACATATTTAAAATCTAAATTGTTAGATATGAGTTTATTATATCAAAAGTTTGAAGAAAAAATAAAAGACAATTATATAGAAGAAACAGATTTATTAACAATGCTCGCAAATTGTTTAGAAAAAACAGATTTAGTAAAAGAGAGTATTATATATATAGATGAATTTGCAGGTTTTACTTATCAGGAATATCAAGTAATAAAAGAATTAATAAAGCAAGCAAAACAAGTTAATATTACTATGTGTATAGATAATTTAAAACAAGGAAATAATCCAGAAGCGGATATATACTATTCTAATAAGGTAACATTATCAAAAATGCTAAATTTGGTTGAGGAAAATGGGTTTAAGTTAGAGCAACCAGTTGAATTAAAAAAACAATATAGATTTAAAACTGACGAATTAGAACATTTAAGTAATAATATTTATAATATAAAATCCACAAAATATGAAAAAAATGTGGAAAACATACATCTATTTTTAGCCAAAAATGAGTATTCAGAAATAGAAGAAGTAGCAAAAACGATTAGTGAATTAGTTAGGCAAGAAAAGCTAAGATATAAAGATATTTCTATTATTACAAAAAATATTAATGAATATGCATCTTTAGTAAGAGCTATCTTTGATAAGTATGAAATACCAGTGTTTATTGATGAAAAAAGAGATTTAAATCAAAATATTATTGTACAATACATATTGTCAATTCTAGAAATTTTAATAGGCAATTTTTCAAGTGAATCAGTTTTTAGTTATATAAAATTAGGATTTACAAATATTGATAAAGATGAAATTTTTGAATTAGAAAATTATTGTACAAAATGGGGAATTAAGCATAATAAATGGAAAAAAGATTTTATCTATGAATTAGAAAAAGAAGAAAAAGCAAAAGTAGAAAGACTAAATGAGCTAAGAAAGCAAATTATAGATTCTCTAGTTGCTATGCAACAAAAAATAAAAAATGATAAATCAGCAGAGAATATAACAAGAGAGCTATATCAATTCTTACAAGAGCAAAAATTAGAAGAAAAGATTGCAATAAAAATAAAGAAATTAGAAGATAAAAGATTACTAGATTTAGCAAATGAATACAAGACAAGTTACAAGACAATATTGGATATTTTAGATGAGATTATTATTATATTTAAAAATGAAAAAATGACGATAGATCAATACAGTAAAATATTAAAAATAGGTCTAAAAAATAGTGGATTGGGAAAAATACCTGGAACACAAGATCAAGTCATATTAGGAGATGTAGATAGATCAAGAAGTCATAAAGTAAATACAGTGTTTATTATAGGAGTAAATGATGGAAGCTTTCCAAGTGTAAATAAAGATGAGGGATTTTTTAATGATGCAGATAGAGAATATTTAAAACAGGAAGGAATAGAACTTGCTAAAAGTACATTAGACAAATTATATGAAGATAATTTTAATATATATAAAGCATTTACAACTGCAGAAAATCAGATTTATTTATCTTATGTGTCTTCAGATTGTGATGGTAAATCATTAAGACCGTCAATATTAATTGGAAAAATAAAAAAGATGTATCCAAAGTTACAAGAAAAAAGTGATGTAATCTATAAAGAATATAAAGTAGAAAATAAAATAAGTACATATGAACAACTAATAGAAAATATATCAAGGTTAAGAAATAAAGAAAAAATTGATGATGTATGGTATTATATATATCAATATTATAAATCACAAAGTGATTGGAATAAAAAACTAGAAGCAGATTTAAAAGGTTTAGAATATACTAATTTGCCAGAGAAGATAAAAAAAGAAAATTTGGAAAAATTATATGGAAATACATTAAATACAAGTATATCAAGACTTGAAAAATATAGAAGTTGCCCATTTTCATACTATTTACAATATGGTTTAAAGCTAAAAGAAAAAGAACAACTAAAAATACAAAGTTTTAATACAGGTTCTTTTATGCATGAAACGATAGATGAGTTCTTTGAATATGTACGACAAGAAGGATTGAGTTTAGCAGAATTAGAAGAGGAACAGATAACAAGAATTGTTTCTGAGATAATTGAAAATAACTTAAAAATGAGCAAAAATTATATTTTTACAGCTACTGCAAAATATAAAGTTTTAGTAAGAAGATTAAAAAAAATTGTTAGCAAAGCACTTAAGTATATTATAGAAACAATTATCTATAGTGATTTTAGTATAGAAGGAACAGAAGTAGAATTTGGAAAAAATGGTAGATATAAACCAATTGTATTAGAAATAGGAGAAGGAAAAAAAGTAGAAATAACAGGAAAAATAGATAGAATAGATACATCGAAAAATGAAGACGGAAAATATTTAAGAATTATTGATTATAAGTCATCTGCTAAAAACATAGATTTAAATGAGGTGTATGCAGGATTACAAATACAACTTTTAACATATACAGATGCTATTTGCAGAGAAGAAGATATTATGCCAGCTGGAGTCTTTTATTTTTCTTTGCTAGAACAAATGGTAAAAGCAGATAAAAAAATGACAGAAGATGAAATAGAAGAAACTATCAGAAAAAATTTCAAAATGAAGGGATTAATTATTGCAGATGTTAAAATAATTAAGATGAATGATAATACCTTAAAAACAGGAAATTCCAAACTAGTACCGGCAGCATTAACAACTTCAGGAACAATTAATGAAAAGTGGACAAATGGAGTAAAAGCAGAGGAATTTAGGACCCTGCAAGAGTATATTTATAAGACAATAAAAGATATTTCAAAAGAAATATTGAGTGGAAATATTGATTTAAAACCATATTATAAAAAAGGAAAAACCCCATGTCAATATTGCGAATATAAAGCAGTTTGTGGATTTAATTCGAGACAGGAAAACAACACATATAATTATATAGAACAAAAATCAAAAGATGAAATTTTACTAAAAATGAAAAAGAACTTGGAGGAATAAAATGGATTTATCAAACCGAAATGTGATACACATAAAAAAAGGAGACACAGAATTTCTACAATTTAGAAAATTGTTAGAATATAAAGATGTCATAAACCATGCATATTCTTTAGGAACAAAATTGAATTTTAGAACTTCAACTATAAATAAAGAGAAATTACCAGAACAAGAATATGAAGCAGCAATTAAAAGCTATAAAAAAATATGTAGTTCAATTAATTGTAATTACATTAATTTAGTAAAAACAAACCAGGAACATACAAATTGTGTTAAAATAGTAGAAAAGAAAATAAAAACGGCAGAACCCGATTTTAATTTAGAAAAATATTATAAGACAGATGGCTTAATAACAAACCAAAAAAATATCATTCTTTCCACTACAAATGCAGATTGTATTCTATTATTATTTTTTGATCCAGTAAAAAAAGTAATAGCAAATACACACTCTGGCTGGAAAGGAACAATACAAAGAATAGCAGTAAAAACTGTAGAAAAAATGATAAAAGAATTTGAATGTAATCCAAAAGATATTATTTGTTGCATTTGTCCAAGTATTAGAAAATGTCATTTTGAAGTAGAAAAAGATGTAAAAGATATGTTTGAAAAAGAATTCAAAGATTTAGAAAATCTAAATAATATAATAGAAGAAAAAATACCAAATACCAAATGGAACATTGATACTGTTTTAATAAATGAAATGATATTAGAAAAACAAGGACTAAAAAAAGAAAATATAATAGATAGCGGAATTTGTAGTGTATGTAATTCAGACCTAATTCATTCTTATAGAGTAGAAAAAAAGGGCTACGGTTTAAATACAGCACTAATTAGTTTGAATTGAGACAAGAGGGACAGGTCTTATTTGTCTCATGAATTAAGTAGAAAAATGTCGAAAAATGAGGCGGATAAAAAATGAGACAAATAAGACCTGTCCCTCTTGTCTCAAAGGAGGAATTAAGATGATAATACCAAGAAAATTAGAAATAGGAGATACTATAGGAGTAGTAGCACCTTCTGATCCTATTATTGGAAAAAATATTGGAGAAATAATGAGAGCTAGAGAAATATTAGAAAAAGATGGATTTAAAGTTAAGTTCTCAAAAAATCTATTTTCTAATACTTGTGGTTATAGTGCAACAGCAAAAGAAAAGGCAGAGGATATTAATGATATGTTTCAAGATAAAGATGTAAAAATGATATGGTGTGCAAAAGGAGGAAATAATTCTAATTCTGTTTTTGAATATTTAGATTATAATGTGATAAAAAATAATCCAAAGATAGTTTGCGGATATAGTGATATTACGTCATTAACTAATATGATTTTTTCAAAGACGGGTTTAGTTACTTTTAGTGGAACAAATTTTAAGACAATTGCCACAGATGAAACGGATTATAGCTACAAAGAAATCATAAAAAGATTTGTAGAAGGAAGTTTAGAAATAGGAAAAGAAAAAAGTGGATATAAAACAATTAAAGATGGAAGTTCAGAAGGAGAATTAATTGGTGGAAATTTAAGTCTTACAAAAGGATTAGTAGATGGAAAATATAAGATTGATTTTACAGATAAAATACTATTTTTGGAAGATTTGGGTTATGAAAGTGAACCGGCATTTATAAGCAATTATTTATATTATATGAGACAAAATAAAGTATTTGATAAAATAAAGGGAATCTGGCTTGGAAATTATGAACATGAAAGTGGAATAACATTGGAAAAAATACTTTTAGATGTTATTGAAAATGACTATACTTTTCCGATTATAAAATCAAATAATTTTGGACATATAGAAACAAAAACTGTAATTCCAATAGGTACAAAAGCAAAAATTGATACAAACAAAACAGTAAAAATAGAATTAATAGAATCATGTGTAAAATAGTAAAAAAGAAATAAAGGGAGCAAAAATATGTATAATACATTTGAAGAATTAGAAGAGTCAATAAAAGGTTGTAATAAATGTAAATTATATAAAACAAGACAGAATATAGTTTTTGGTGTGGGAAAAAAAGATGCTAGACTTATGTTTATTGGAGAAGGACCTGGGGCAGATGAGGATAGATTACGGAGAACCATTTGTAGGTAAAGCGGGTAAGCTAATGAATATGGCGTTTCAGACTTTAGGTATAAAAAGAGAAGAAGTTTATATTGCAAATATTGTAAAATGTAGACCACCAGCAAACCGTAACCCAGAAGAAGATGAATGTATGGCTTGTATGAATTATTTAAGAAATCAGGTAATATTAGTAAAACCAGAAATTATAGTTCTTTTGCGGTAGTGTAGCCCTAAAACATATTTTAGGAAAAGAATATGGAATTACAGCATCTAGAGGAAAATGGGTAGAAAAAAAGGGAATAAAATATATGCCTACATGGCATCCAGCTGCATTATTAAGAGATGAAACAAAGAAAATAGATTTTATTAAAGATTTGCAGCTAGTTATAGAAGAATTAAACAAGTAGTCAGTAAAATTGAATAATTTATAAATTTATTATAAAATATACACATAAAAATATAGGATTACTAAAGGAGAAGTAAAAATGCAGAAAATTCAAAAAATAAGAGATGAAGCAAATTACTGTTTGAATTGTAAGGTTAAACCATGTTCAAAAAAAGGCTGTCCATTAAGTAATAATATACCTGAATTTATTCAACAAATAAAAAAAGAAAATTACGAAAAGGCATATGAGATTTTAAGTGAGACAACAGTATTGCCAGGGGTTTGCGGAAAAATATGTCCGCATTTCAAGCAATGTCAAGGATCATGTATAAGAGGGATAAAAGGTGAACCGGTTTCAATTGGAAAATTAGAATCATTTGTATTTGAACAAGCTATGGAAAAAGGAGTAACTTTAAAGAAATGTTGGGAAAAACAAATAAATCAAAATAAGAAAGAAAATGAACAGAAAAGAGTTGCTGTAATTGGAGGTGGACCATCAGGTTTAACAGCTAGTGCTTTTTTGGCCAAAAGTGGTATTAAAGTTACTATATATGAAAAATATAGTTATTTAGGTGGTCTTTTAATATATGGAATTCCAGAATTTAGATTACCAAAACAAGAAGTAAAAAAGACTATTAATAACATTTTAGAGTTAGGAATAGAGGTAAAATATAATCAAGAATTAGGAAAAAATTTAAATTTAGAAGATTTAAAAGAAGAATATGATGCTATACTTTTAGGATTTGGAGCCAATGTTTCTTGTAAAATGGGAGTGGAAGGAGAAAAATTACAAGGAGTTTTTGGAGGAAACGAGCTATTAGAATATAATAGACATCCTAATTATAAAGGAATGGATGTTGCTGTAATTGGTGGAGGTAATGTTGCTATGGATTGTGCTAGAACGATAAAGAGACTAGGAGCAAAAGAAGTTACAGTAATATATAGAAGAGCCAGAGAACAAATGCCTGCTGAAAATAAAGAAATTAAAGATGCAATGGATGAAGGCATAAAATTTTTATTTCAAAATAATATTGTAAAAATAATAGGAAATGATAAAGTTAAGGAATTAGAACTTATAGAAACAAAGCTAATTCAAAAAGATAGTGAAACAAGGCTTGTACCAGTAAATATTGAAAATAGTAATTATAAAATTAGTATGGATTATATTGTAATGGCTTTAGGTTCTGAACCTGCAACATTTGTTCAAAAATTAGGGCTTAAATTGGATAAATGGGGAAATATTAAAATAGATGAGAATTACCAAACTTCAGATTCAAAAATATATGCATGTGGAGATTTAGCAGGTATTAGAAAAACTGTTGCATGGGCAGCATATTCAGGAAGAGAAGCTGCAAATAAGATTATAGAAAAAATAAAATAAATTAATGTTCACTTTAAAGTGAACATTAATTTATTTTTTCAGTAACATTTTTTTCACCAAAAATTAATTTTTTTAGAGCCTTAAAAAATGATATTATTTTACTTTCCTTTTTAGTAATAAGTTTAATTGCATTTTCAACATTGCCGTTCTCTAAAGCATTATATTTATTTTCTAATTGTTCCATTTTATTTACATAGTAATCATTAAAAAATGTATATCCTTCAGTACAACCCAAATAATCTTTAAAAGTATATAATTTTCTTCTATAATTTTCGACTTCTTCCAAATTACTAATATTTTCAAATGCTTTATCAAAATAACTTGAAATAATTAGATTTTGAGTTCTCATAAAAGTTAACATTATCTCACTTTTTAATTCATCAATCTTTTTTAACATTCCATCAATTTTTTTATTTCTGTCTGATACACCGCGCAATTTTATTATTGAGTTTTATAATAGATTCTTCATCATTTAAAATATCATCAATAGCATTTTGTATTGTCATAAAAATTTTAGGAGATGTTAAATCAGCAAATTTCTTTTTGAAATTATCATTACTATTTATTGTACTCTCAAATAAAACATCTTCACCAGTAATATAAGCCATTTGATTTACAAGACAACATTCTAAAGGATAATAAGAAGGACTAATTGTTTCAAAACTAATTCCAAAATATTTAACGAAATCTCTAGGAATACCATTAATTTTTGAAGCCATAAGTTGTACAGAGGCTTCATTTAGTCCTAATCCGTATATTTTAAATTCTGTATAATCACAAAGTCCCATTCTAATTAAATAATTTTTTTTGTCTTTTACTTCTTGAATATAGTGAATACACTCATGAATAGCAAATTCTTCTAAATCTTCATCTTGGATGTGTTCATTAAAATAAATAGAAGAATTTTTATAAAAATAGTTAGCCTCAGCCATTCCATCTGGCATATTAGCTTTGTACATATTTAATCTAGACAGTTTAATAAAAAGTTCATTTTGGTTTAAGCAAAGTTGAGGAAATGTATCACATATTTTTACAGCAACATTTCTTGCAATCGAATTTATTTTTAAAGTATCTAATTTATTTGTAATTATAATTCCATCTTTTTTTAAATCTGATTCTACGCTCATTTATTATTCTCCTTAATTATATAACAATATTATACTATAAATAACAAGTAAATGTATTTCAGAAATATTAAATATTAATTACAGTTTAGTTACAAAAAATAAAATAACAAGAAAAAATGGAAAAAATAAAAATTGAATTACGAAAAATAAGTAAAACAGTAGCTAAAATTGAAGTAGAACATGGAGAAAAACTACAAATTTTATTTGATGCATTTAAAGTGCATGACCAAAAGATAGACAGAATTGAGCAAAAATTAGATAATCACGAAAAAATAATAAATAGGCATAGTGACGAAATTTATTATTTTACAACAATATTATAAATTTTATTTTTTACATATATTTCTTTAATAATATTTCTTCCATTAAGTTTTAAATCAACAACATTATGAACTTTTTCTTTAACCGAAGTTTCATCTTCATTAAGTAGAATTTGAACAGTTCCTTTTAATTTTCCATTGAATTGAATAGGCAATGTTATTTCATTAGCAATAGTCTTAGATACGTCATATTCAGGCCAATCCATATAAGCAAAATCATTTGACTCACCAAGTACAGTATGTAGTAATTCCTCAGTCATATGTGGAGCAAAAGGATTTAATAATTGCAAAAATGTTTTAAATTCAACTTTGTTAATTGATTTTTCTTTATAAAATTCATTAACCATTGTCATAAAGGTAGAAATACAAGTATTAAATTTCATATCTTCAATATCAGAAGAAACTTTTTTTATAGCTCTATGCATCATTTGTTCAAATTTAGCAGAATATTCATTTCCATCGATTAATATTGTTTGTAAATTCCAAACTCTATCTAAAAATTTTGCACAACCTCTAATACTTTCCATAGACCAAGGAGCTGTTTGATCAAAAGGATCCATGAACATCTCATAAAATAAGAAACAGACTCTTGAATAAAAAAATGAAAAATGATACAATGCGTTGAAAGAGGTGGAAACGTGATAGATTTAAAAAAAGCTAATGAGGAATTTGATAAGTATGTTAAAAATTATAACTCAGAGGATAAAAAGATTGCTTTAAAAATAGAACATATTAAAAGGGTTTCAGAAATATCAGGGATAATATCAGAAAATTTAAATTTAGATAAAGAAAACATAGAATTAGCAAAGTTAATAGGTTTGTTACATGATATAGGAAGATTTGAACAAATAAAGCAATACAATACTTTTTCAGATAAAGATAGCATTGATCATGGTAAACTTGGAGTAGAAATTTTATTCAAACAGGGAAAAATAAGAAATTTTATAGAATCTGCGAAATATGACGAAATTATAAAAAAAGCAATTTTAAATCATAATAGAAAAGAAATAGAAAAAGGGCTAAATCCAAAAGAATTACTTCATTCAAAAATTATTAGAGATGCTGATAAAATAGATATACTTTATATTATGACTTTTGAAGAAAAAAGGACAGTCTTTAACAAAGATGATATATCAGATTAAAAAATAGCAGATAAAATTTATGAAGAATTTATGCAAATGAAATTACTTGATTATAAAAAAATACAAACCAATGTAGACAGGGTAATCGCACATTTTGCATATATTTATGATTTTAATTTTAACTTTAGTTATGAATATGTTAATAATAAACAATATTTAGATAAAATCTATAAAAGACATACATTTACTGATAATGACACAATGAAAAGATATAATTTAATTTATGATACAGCAAAAAAATATATAAAAGAAAAAACAAAATAAAGGATGATAAAATTGGGCAAAAAATTATTAATAACCGAAAAACCATCAGTTGCAATGGAATTTGCAAAAGCGCTAAAAATAACAACTAATCGAAGAAATGGATATTTAGAATCAGAAAAATGGATAATTACATGGTGTGTAGGACATTTAGTAACTATGAGCTACCCAGAAAAATATGATGAAAAACTAAAATTTTGGAGATTAGACACATTACCATTTATCCCTTCAGATTGGAAATATGAAATTATACCTCAAGTAGAAAATCAATTTAATATAGTTAAAGGACTAATGCAAAGAGAAGATATAGAAGAAATTTATAATGCAGGAGATTCAGGAAGAGAGGGAGAATATATTCAAAGATTAGTATTTATGATGGCACACCCTAATCCAAATGCAAAAATGAAAAGAGTATGGATTGATTCACAAACAGAAGAAGAAATTTTAAGAGGTATTAGAGAAGCAAAAGATTTATCTGAATATGATAGTTTATCAGATAGTGCATATTTAAGAGCTAAAGAGGATTATTTAATAGGAATTAATTTTTCAAGATTATTGTCAATTATATATGGAAGAAATTTAGCAAGTAAAATAAATGAAGAAAGAGCTTCTATTTCAGTAGGACGTGTTATGACTTGTGTCCTAGGTATGATCGTTGCAAGAGAAAGAGAAATTAGAAACTTTGTAAAAACAAAGTATTATAAAATTATTCGGAGAATTTGGAGATGAACAATCATCTTTTCAAGCTGAGTGGAAATCAACAGAAAGATCAAAAATGTTTGAATCAAATAAATTGTACAATGAATCAGGATTTAAAAAAGAGGATGATGCAAAACAATTTATACAAAGTATTCAAGGCAAAATAGCGAAAATAGCAAATTTAAAAAAATCAAAACAAAAAGAAAATGCACCATTATTATTTAACTTAGCTGAAATACAAAATCAATGTACTAAAAGATTTAAGATAAAACCAGATGAGACGCTAGAAATAATACAAAATTTATATGAAAAAAAATTAGTAACTTATCCAAGGACAGATGCTAGAGTACTTTCCACAGCAGTAGCAAAAGAAATTACAAAGAACTTAAATGGAATAGCTAGAGGATATAAAGATGAAGAAGTGCAAGGATATATAAGAAAAATGGTGGATGAAAAATATTCTACTAATATAATAAAAACCAAATATGTAAATGATAGTAAAATAACAGACCATTATGCTATTATTCCAACTGGTCAAGGATATGAAAACTATAATAATTTACCAGAATTACACAAAAAAGTATATAAAGTAATAGTATCAAGATTTTTAGCTATTTTTTATCCACCAGCAGAATATAATAAAATTCAGGTAACAGTTGAGATAGAAGATGAAAAGACGATAGAAACCTTCAATTGTAGTGGGAAAGTTTGTATAAATAAAGGATTTTTAGAAATATTAAAACCGGAAGAAAAGAAATCAACAAAAAATGGAGAAAAAGTGGATAATTCACAGGAAGAAGGAAAACAAAATGATTTAGAAATCTTAAAAAATTTAAAAAAAGGACAGGAAGTAGAGATTAGAAACTTTGAATTAAAAGAAGCAGAAACATCTCCACCAACTAGATATAATTCAGGTTCTATTATATTGGCAATGGAAAATGCAGGAAAGCTAATAGAGGAAGAAGAATTAAGAGAGCAAATAAAAGGTGCAGGCATTGGAACAAGTGCTACAAGGGCAGAAATAATGAAAAAACTTGAAAAAATAAAATACATAGAAATTAATACAAAAACTCAGATTATTACACCTACTAAAAAAGGTGAATTAATTTATGATATTGTATATCAATCAATGCCAGATATGTTAAATCCTAAATTAACAGCCAGCTGGGAGAAAGGATTAGATATGGTAGCAAAGAAAGAAATAGAGCCTAAAGAATTTATGGGAAAACTAGAAAAGTATATTTATTCAAAATTTGATAGATTAGTAGTAAAAATATAGAAAAAATAATGTCAAATAATTGACAAAATATTAACAATTTGATATAAAATTTGTATACAAAAGAAAGGAGAATGAAAAATGAACGAGAAAAAATACAAGTCAGTTGTAGTAATTTGGGGAGTTATTTTACTTACATTACAAGCATTAGCACTTATCGATGTAGTAGGACTTAGACCAAATTTATATAATCAACTATCAAAGTTAGAAACATCATTTATTGCAGTAGGACTTCTTATATTAATTTTAGCATATATGCTTTTATCATTAAATAAGAAAAAATCAGGAGCAATTATAGGAGTATTAACAGGATTACTTTATATGCTAACATTTAATGTTGCAAATATGATAGCAGGAATATTTTTTATTGCTTATTGTGCATGGATTCTTTTTGAAATGGGCAAAGAGTCAAAAAAAGTAGTAGATAAGAAAAAAGAAGAAATAACAGAGCAAAAAAGTGCTTCATAATGAAGTACTTTATTTTTTATAAAAAGTGTAGTATAATATAAAACATCTAAAGTGTTATGCTAGGAGAAAAAAATGAATCAAATATTAGGAGAGCTTGGAAAAAGCCAAAAGTTTAAAGAATTACTAAATCAAATAGAAAATAAACAAAGTCCGATAGCAATATCGGGCTTAAATGACGTGGGAGCAGTGCAAATTGAAACAGCTATAAATCAATTTGGAAAAAAGCCAATTTGTATTATTACTTATAACGAAATACAAGCTAAGAAAATATATGAAAATGTCAAATATTTTACAGAGAATGTTGTATTATTTCCAAAAAAAGAAATAGTTACATATGATTATATTGCAGAAAGTAAAGATTTGCCATATAGAAGAATAGAGACATTAAATGAAATACAATCAAAAAGAAATTTAATTGTAGTAACAACCATAGAAGCAATAATGCAAAAATTACCAGCAAAAGATAAACTATATAAAAATAAACTAAAATTTAAGATAGGAGATAGTTTCAATTTAGACAAATTAAAACAAAAATTAGTAGAACTTGGATATACCAGATGTGAATTGATTGAAGGAAGAGGACAATTTAGTATAAGAGGCGGAATTGTTGATATTTCAATTAGTTATAAAACAGGAATAAGAATTGAGTTTTGGGGAGATGAGATAGACTCTATTCGTGACTTTAATATTTCTACACAAAGATCAATTAATACAAAAGAAAATGTAATTATATATCCTGCTCATGAATATGTGCTAGAAAAAGGGATAGAAGAAATCTGCGATAAAATAAAAAAAGATAATGCAAATAAAGAAATAATAGAAGAAGATATAGAACAAATAAAAGCTGGAAATTATATTAGTAAAATTGATAAATATTTTGACAGTTTCTATGAAAAGCAAGGAACGATATTAGATTATCTAAATAATAATTATTGTATATTTTTAGATGAAATAGGAAAAATTAATCAGAGAGCAAAAAACATACAAGAAGATAATAAAAATTTAAAGATAGCTTTAATTGAAAAAAAGAAAATAGTGCCAAATGCAATTTCGAATATGATAAAAATAGAAAATATAAATAAAATTTTAGAAAAAAGACAGTTGATATATATAGAAAAGCAAGATACTAATATAAAAGTACAAGCAGAAAAATATAAATTTAATTATCGAGAAATAAATTATTTTAAAAGTGAGATAGATAACTTATTTACAGATTTAGAAAAAGCAATTAATGAAAAAAAGAAGGTTTATATTTTATTAGAAACAAAAGAAAAAGCTAAAAAATTAAAACAAATACTAGAAAAAAGAGAAATAATCTGTAGAATAGAAGAAAAGCTAGATAAAACAATAATAGTTTCATCAATAGAAAGTATTATAACAATTTCTGTTGGAAAACTATCTTCTGGATTTGAAAATCATGAATTAAATCAAATTGTAATTATTGCAGATGAATTAATTAGTGAAGAAAAAACAAAAAGAAAATATATACCAACAGCTTATAAAGAAGGAGAAAAAGTTGTATTTGCAGATTTAAAAATAGGAGATTATGTTGTACATAAGAAGTATGGAATTGGAATTTATATAGGAGTAAATACAATAAAAGCAGATGGAACTATTAAAGATTACATTAAAATAAAATACCAAGATGATGATATTTTATATATACCAACAAACGATATGGATTCAATAAGAAAGTATGTTGGAGGAGATGCAATACAACCTAAAATTAATAAATTAGGAAGTAAAGACTGGGAAAAAACGAAATCTAAAGTAAAGAAAAATTTAAGAGAAGTAGCAAAAGATTTAATAGAATTATATGCTAAAAGGGAAAAAGCTTTAGGATATTGTTTTGGAAAAGATACTCCATGGCAGAATGAATTTGAGGGAAAATTTCCATATCAAGAAACAGAGGATCAATTAAGATGTATTGAAGAAGTAAAAAAAGATATGGAAAGTCAAAGACCAATGGATAGACTACTTTGCGGTGATGTTGGTTATGGCAAAACAGAAGTTGCAATTAGAGCAGCATTTAAAGCCACAATGGATGGAAAGCAAGTAGCATATTTAGCTCCAACAACTGTCTTAGCTCAACAACAATATCAAGAATTCAAAGAAAGAATGAAAGATTATCCAATAAAAGTTGACATATTGAATAGATTTAAAAGTAAAAAATATCAATCTGAAGTTGTTAAGAATTTAGCTTTAGGAGAAATTGATATTGTAGTAGGAACACATAGATTACTTAGCAAAGATGTAGAATTTAAGGATTTAGGATTATTAATAATAGATGAAGAGCATCGTTTTGGAGTAAAAGCAAAAGAAAAAATAAAACAATTAAAAACTAATGTAGACGTTTTAACAATGACAGCAACCCCTATTCCAAGAACTATGCATATGTCAATTGTAGGAATAAGAGACATGTCTGTTATATACGAACCTCCACGTAATAGGAGACCTGTTCAAACATATGTGTTAGAATATGATGAAGAAGTTATAAAAGAAGCAATTACTAAAGAATTAGAAAGGGAAGGTCAGGTATTTTATCTATTTAATAATGTGGAAGGTATAGAAAGAAAAGCAAGTCAAATTTCAAATTTAGTGCCAGAAGCAAATGTTGCTTACGCACATGGTCAAATGTCAGGGACAAAAATTGAAGAAATTATGCAAGATTTTATAGATAAAAAATCAAATGTGTTAGTATGTACTACTATTTTAGAATCAGGTATTGATATTCCAAATGCTAATACTATAATTGTAGAAAATGCCGATAGAATGGGATTAGCACAATTGTATCAAATCAGAGGTAGAGTAGGTAGAAGTGATAGGCAAGCATATGCATATATTACTTATAAAAGAGATAAATTACTTTCAGAAGTTGCAGATAAAAGATTAAAGGCAATCAAGGAATTTACTGAATTCGGATCTGGATTTAAAATAGCAATGAGAGATTTAGAAATTCGTGGAGCAGGAAGTTTACTAGGAGAAATACAGTCAGGACATTTAGAGCAAGTTGGTTATGATACGTATTGCAATTTACTAGATGAAGTAGTAAAAGAAATGAAGGGTATAGAAGTAAGGCCAGAAACAGAAATTCAAATTGATTTAAATGTAACAAGTTATATTCCAGACGAATATATAAGCGATTCAAATCAAAAAATAGAAGTATATCAAAATATTGCATTATGTAGAAATGAAGAAGATATTCAAAATGTCATTGATGAAATTATAGATAGATTTGGAAACATGCCAAAAGAATTAGAAAATTTAATTGATATAGCAAGAATAAAATATATATCAAAGAAATTAGATATAGAAAAAATTGCAAGTAGAAAAAATGCAGTAGTATTTACATTTAAAGCAAGTAGTAGTGAAGATAAATTTAAAATAGATATAGCACAATTGGTAAAGAAATATGGAACAAAGATAAAATTCTCAGCTGGAATAAAGCCAATGATAACATTAGATATAGGAACAAGTAGTGAAAGAAAAGTTTTAAATGATACTACAGAATTTGTTAAATATTTATTAGGTTAAATTTATGTTTTGGAGGAATAAAAATAATGCAAGTAATATCAAGTAAAGATAATGAATTAATAAAACACATAAGAAAGCTAAAAGAAAAAAAAGAAAGAGATGCAAGTAATGAATATTTGGTAGAAGGAATTAAAATAGTAAAAGAAGCAATCCAAGAGAATGCTAAAATAAAACAAATAATCTTATGTGATGATTGCGAAAAAACAGAAAGTATACCAAAAGACTTGATGTATGAAATTGCTAAACATAACTGTATATATGTAACAAGTAAACTTTTTAAATATATATCTGAAGTGCAAGAGCCTCAGGGAGTACTTGCTGTTATAGAAAAAAACAATGGGGATAAAACAATTGATTATACACAAGATATTATTGTAGCATTAGATGATGTTCAAGATCCTGGAAATTTAGGAACAATCCTTAGAACTGTTGACAGTGTTGGAGTAAACCAAATATTGGTATCAAAAGGAACAGCAGATAGCTATAATCCAAAAGTAGTACGTTCAACAATGGGAGCAATCTTTAGAGTTAAAATAATAGAATGTGAGGACTTGAAAAAAACTTTAAAAGAAATAAAAAAACACAAATTTAAAATAGTAGTATCATCACTTCAAACAGAAAATACAATATATGATATAAATTACTATAAAAAAGTAATAATTATAGGAAATGAAGCAAATGGAGTGGAACAACAAATACAAGAAATAGCAGACGAAAAAATAAAAATACCAATGATTCGGAAAAACAGAAAGCTTAAATGCATCAGTAGCAACAGGAATTATTTTGTATGAATATGTGAGACAGAAGGGACAGGTCTAAAATGTCCCATGAATTTTGTCGAATCATATAAAAAAATAATACAAAAAAAGACATAAATTGACATGAAAATGGGACATTTTAGACCTGTCCCTTCTGTCTTAAAGGAGAATAAAATATGAAGTTAGATATAGTAATGGTAGAACCAGAGATACCACAAAATACAGGAAATATAGCAAGAACTTGTGCAGCGATTGGAGCAAAGTTACATTTAGTGCATCCACTAGGATTTGATATATCTGAGAAGGCTGTTAAAAGAGCAGGATTAGATTATTGGGATAAAGTTGAGATAGAAGAACATGAAAGTTTTGAAGAGTTTTTAAAGAAATATAAACCTGAAGAAAATAATATGTTTTTTGCTACAACTAAAGGAAAACATGTATATTCAGATCCAGATTATAGAGGTATGAATGAAGTGTTTATATTGTTTGGAAAAGAGACAAAAGGATTGCCAGAAGATATTTTACAAAAGTATATTAATCAGACAATTAGAATACCAATGAGACATACATTGCGTTCATTAAATTTATCAAATTCAGTAGCAATTGTAGCATTTGAAGTTTTAAGGCAAAAAGATTTTGAACAGTTGGAAGAAATAAGCAGTTATTTTGATTAAAATATAAGTACGAATGTAATACATATAGAACATAATTGTCGAATTTTGCGATGAAAAATTAGTGAAAAAACAGGAAAAAGCTTGGATTTTTCCTGTTTTTGTGGTTTAATATATTTAAGGTGATTTCAAAATAATTTAAATCATAATTTATTTTTTTAGAAATTTTAATTCTATTTTTAAATTCGAAAATTCAATCTAATTACCAAGAAATAAAAAATAAGGAGGTGGTATACAGGCTATATAAGAAAAATACATTTTACTAATTAATAAATATTGACATTCACATCAAAAAACAATATAATAGGGAGGAGAGATTTGAAAGTATTTACATACAAAAACTACATTAAATGTATACATACTTTAAGACTAAATGCGATTTTTCAATTAGCAGAGGAAAATGCTAATTATAACATAAATCGAAACAAAATTAATAACAGACATGACAAATTAATAAAAAATATCCTAAAAGATGAAAAAGAAATGAGAAAATTTATAAATGATTTTCTTGAACCTAATGAAAAAATACAAAGTCAAGACCTTATAAAATATACTAATAGTTATATTACAAAAAAGTATAAATCAAAAGAAGCGGACATAGTTTATAGGCTAAAAAGCAAAGAAGTATTTTTTTTAGTAGAACATCAATCAAAAATTGATAACAATATGCCATATAGAATTCTAAATTATTGTATAGATATTATCCAAGAATGGAAAAAGTCAAAGAAAATAAATCAAAATACAAGATATCCAATTATTGTTCCAATTATTATTTATACAGGAAATGAAAAATGGAAAATACCAAAAAATTTTAAAGAAAAGCAAATATCTGATTATGTATTCGAAAATTACAAAATAGACTTAGAATATAATTTGATTGAAATAAACAAATTATCTAAATCATTTTTATTGCAAAAACAAAGCTTATTTGGTTATGGAATGATAATAGAAAAATCGAAGAATAAACAAGAACTAAAAGAAAATCTAGAGCTGATTGTAAAACATGCGAAAAATAAAAAACAGTTGTATGAGATAAGTGATATAATATATTATTTGCTAAATGATACATTAGAAGAAGTAACCAAAAATGAATTACTAGAAAAATTAGAAATTAAAATAAAGAAAGGAGATATTATGAGTGATTTATATGAAAGACTAGTAAATGAAAATCGAGAAATGATAAGGAAGGGAAAAAAAGAAGGCAAAATAGAAGGCAAAATAGAGGGAAAATTAGAAGTGGCAAAAAGATTAATAAAAAAAGGAATAGATGAAAAAATAATAATAGAAAGTACTGAAATTAATAAAGAAGAATTGCTAAAGCTAAAGAAAGAAGTATTATAAATAAAATTACACTTTTAAATTTATTTAAATTAAAAACAAGATATTAAACAAGAATGTTTTCTGTATCATACAGGAGACATTATTTTTATACTATTAGATTAATTTAGCAAAAAAAGAACTCCTTATATATATTTTACATAAAATATATTAGAAAAATATGAGGAGGAATGAAATGGAAAATATTTTAGAGGTAAAGAATATAGGCAAAAAATATCAAAATAAAGAAGGAGAAATATTAGCCCTTAAAAATGTAAATTTTAGAGTAAAAAAGGGCGAATTTGTAAGTATTATAGGACCAAGTGGATGTGGAAAATCCACACTATTATCAATTATTGCAGGACTAGAAGAAAAAACAACAGGAGAAATATACATAGAAGGAGAAAAAGTAAATGGAATTTCTAGCAAAATAGGATATATGTTACAAAGGGATTGTTTACTAGAATGGAGAAATATTTTAAGCAATACAATGTTTGGGCTAGAGGTAAAAGGAAAAAAGGATAATGTAAATAAAGAATATGTATTAGAATTACTAAAAAAATATAATTTATACGAATTTAAAGGTAAATATCCATCAGAATTATCAGGAGGAATGAGACAAAGGGTAGCACTTATTAGAACACTTGCAGTAAAACCTAAAATCTTATTATTAGATGAAGCATTTTCAGCTTTAGATTACCAGACTAGAATAATGGTTACAAATGATATTTATTATATTTTAAGAAAAGAAAAAATCACAGCAATTATTGTAACACATGATATTTCAGAAGCAATTAGTATGTCAGATAGAGTGTTAGTATTAAGCAAGAGACCAGGGACAATAAAAGATATTCATAAAATTAATTTTGGTATAGAAAATAGAACACCAATAAATTGTAGAGAAAGCCCAAAATTTAGTCAATACTTTAATACTCTATGGAAGGAGTTGGGAGTAGATGAATAAAACAATAATTTCAAAAGATAGAAAAAAATATTTAAGAAAAATAAAAAAAAGAAAATATTTAATTTTATTAACACAAATATTAATACTTGTATCTTTTTTAGGAATATGGGAAATTTTAGCTGATAATGGTATAATAGACAGTTTTATAACAAGCCAGCCAAGTAAAATATTTGCAACCTTTATGAATTTGACTTCAAATGATTTATTAAAACATATAGGAGTTACAGTATATGAAACAGTAGTAGGATTTTTAGTAGGAACAACTTTAGGAATAGCAATAGCAATTATTTTATGGTGGTCTAATTTTTTGTCAAAAGTTGCAGAACCATATTTAGTTGTATTAAATAGTTTACCTAAAGTAGCACTTCGGACCAATAATTATTATTTGGGTTGGAGCAGGAACGCCAGCAATTATTGTTATGGCAGTAGCAATTTCTTTGATTGTAACAATATTAGAAAACCTAAATGGCTTTTTAAGAACTGATAAAGAAATAATTAAAATGGCAAAAACGTTTAAGGCAAGTAAATTTCAAATACTAACAAAAATTATTATTCCAGCCAATATATCAACATTTATAAATTCACTAAAAGTTAATATTGGACTTTCTTTGGTTGGAGTTATATCTGGAGAATTTTTAGTATCAAAAGCAGGATTAGGATATTTAATTGTGTATGGAGGGCAAGTATTCAAATTAGACTTAGTTATGACAAGTGTTATTATATTAGGAATTGTAGCGGGAATAATGTATTTAGCAGTGTTGTTACTTGAAAAATTTATAGTAAAGTCAAAAAATTATTAATATATTTACCATATATAAAAATTACAATTATATTACAAAAACATTACAAATAAAATAATTTTATTTGTAATGTTGACAAGTATTTGGTGTTACTGATATATTTAAATTGTATTTTTAAAATTGTAAAAGGGAAAACAAAACTTTTTCATTTGTTTTTTCAACTGATAGTACAAATAAAATATGTACTACAGTAAAAGAAAGGGAGGAATAAATATGGCAAAAATACAAAATGTTGATTATGAGGCAATGCCAAAACAAGCAAAGCAAATGAGGTCATATGGACAACAACTAAATACACAAATGACAAATGCATATAAAAGTATTGAAAATATGCATAATTCTTGGTATGGAAAGAGATACAACGAATTAGTAAAACAATTTAATAATCTTACAACACAAATTAATGAAATGTTAACATTAGTTGTAACTGATATACCATATGCACTTGAAACAGTTGCAAATAATTATTCACAAGCGGATAGAGGAACAAATGCAACAGCAGCGCAAAAAACATCACCTAAAAAAATAACAAACTTAACAATACATAATGATGTTGGAATGAAGTTTGTAACAAGCAATGTTGAGTCAGTACAAAAGAGTGTATCAACTAACTTTAAAAATGCAAAAGATCAAATGAATAAGATTCAAGCAGAATATACAAAAATAAAATGGCAGAGTGAGGCTTCAGAAGCTTTTAAAAGCAAATTTAATAAATTAAAACAAAATATAATCTCATCTTTTGAAAATATAGAAAGTCAATTCACAAAACTTATGACTCAAACTAAAAATGATATTGAAAAAACAGAAAAAGCAAATACAGTATCATAATTATAAAGCACATAGTATATGTGCTTTCTCTGGCAATTTTAAATAGATTGCTAGAGAAAACATATATATTATAAAGTGAAAGGATTGAGATAAAATGGCAGATAGGCAACAAATATATAGTGAAATGTTAAATTTACAACAAGATCAGGCAGCAATGAGACATTTTAAAGATCAAATATATGATGCAATACAAGAGTTAAAAGACGGAAAAAATAATATTAATAATGCAATAAATGAATTTAAAAAAGTATATACAGGAAAAGCTGCTGAAGAAAAGAGAAAAATATTAAACAAAAAGATAGAAGAAATTAATAGTGTAATAAACGAATTGCAGGAAAGCTTAGGAGAATTAAACAATAAAATAGATTATTTAAATCATCAGATAGAAATAAAGGAAACAGAGCTAAGAAATGCATAGTGGTATATGTATAGAAAGGATGATATAATGTCAGAATTAAAAGTAGATATTGATGGTATAAATAATAAAGTTATACCTCCATTAAATAAAGCAATAACAAAATTAGAATCAGCAGCAGATAGCTTGAAATATATAAGTTATTCCCCAGATTATTATAAATTTAATAACAGAAGTAGAGTACAAAATATTTTACCTCAAAATATAAGAAGTATAAAAGTAAATGTTAATGATGTGAAAAAATGGTTAGCAGATACTTCTAGTAGATTTAAACAAGCTGAAAAAAATAGTGCTAAAGTAGTAGACTCATTACAATTGCCAACAGGAAATATAGGAAGTTTAGGGCAGGTATCTAATAAAACAAGTAATAAAGCTAAAAATGTATCTCAAAAAACGAATAAAAATGTAGACGATGTTTCTATATTTAAAGAGACACCAATTGGGCTTTTTGGAAATCTCTTTAATGGTAATACTGAAAGTATATATAAATCTAAATATGAAGGAGATTTAAAACTTACTCAAACAGAAATTATAGGAGAAAATAAAAAAGGTACAAAACTTAAAGATGATCCTGAAATACAACAGGGATTAGAACAATTAAATAATATTTTAAATATGCAAAACGAAAATTTAAAAGATGATGCAGAAGAGATGAAAAGTAAATTACTTAATGGAAAAATTAATCCACATATAAGAGGCTTTTTAGAAGATAGTGAATTATATTCTTTTGAGGATCCATCAGATGTAAATGAATTAATTCTTGCATTTCAAAAAGCAAAAGAACATTTGGAAAAATTGGATTATAATGAAGTTAAAAATGCTGATTATTATAGTTGTATTAATGGTACTATAGGATTAGAGTATACAAAAGAGGATTGGGACTTAGTAAAAAAATATATAGAAGATAACAATCTTTCTTGGAAAGATTTTTTGTCTGAATATGATGAAACAATTAGTAGTTTAGAGACATATAGAGATGAATTATTAGATAAGAAAAATCAAATATATCAATTAGAAAGATATATTGATTTATATCCATATACTAAAATTACGCAAAATGCTGATTTTAAGGAATATTTAGAACGAGATTATTCAAATGTGGATGTAGAAAGTGGATGGAGTAAGATTGCAAGTTTCTTTACTTTTGGGTTTGTAAAAGCAGAAGTAGGAGAGAATTTTAATGAATTTACTCAGGAAGAAAAGGCCATATATTTTTATTTAAAAGAACAGTATTCAGAAGATGAAGCAAATGAATATTATACAAGTTTAGAAGATATGGTTAATCAACGTAAAGGAATGAAAGATGCATTAGAATATGTGAAAAACTTAGATATAACAGGAATAGAGACAGTAGATGGAGTAAACAATTTTTTAACCACTACAGGAATGGGATTTACAGATGGTGTATGGTCTTTTGGAGAAGGACTATCTAATTTATTTCCTGGAAATGGGGAAATTATGTCAGAATTGCAATATAAACAGTCATTTTTAACAGCTATGTTGACTCAAGATATTAATTTGGATGAAATTGAAAAAAGTTATGGTAAAGATTCTGAAGAATATAAGTTATATGAAAAATTATACAAAATGCAAGATATATATAGAAAATCATTGGGAGCTAATTATAATGTAGCTTCGACTATTGGAAGTGAAGCAATTCCGATGGCTGTAAGTTTAATTCCGGAAGTTGGACAACCACTGGGTATTGCACTAAGTTCTCTTTCAGATGCAGGTAACGCAAAGGCAACGGCTTATCAAAATGGAGTAACTGGATGGAATGCATATTTATATGCAGGTATTAGAGGAGTTACTTCTGCAGTTATAACAAAATCTTTTGCGGCTATCCCAGGTCTTTCAGACAATGCAAGTACTACATTTAAGGGAATAATAAAAGGTTCAGTACAAGCACGGACTTTCTGCTGTTGCTCAGCAAAAAATAGATTTATTTACGCTTAAGGTACTTTCTGGAGAAGAAATTAATTTAGATGAATTTTTTGATATAGAAAAAGATGCAGAAACATTTTCAACAGCATTATGTACAGCACTTATTTTAAATGGTGGAAAAGCATTAACGATTAAGATTAAGGGTAAGAAAACAACTGTGACTGCTGAAGATGTGAAAAAATGTATAGATAAAGATGGGAATTTAGATGTAGAAAAGCTTATAAATGAAACGTCTATACTTCAAAAATTAAAAGAAAAGTTTAAACAAAATGGGCCACAGACAAAAGAAGATGAATCCCAGATAACAAATAATTCGATAGATTGGTCTAGATTTAATACAAACGATATAGATTTTAGTGAGTGGTCTAATGCATTGAATAATTATTATAGCTATTTTGAAAAAAATAAAAATATTTTTCTAGCCAATGGTAAATCAATGGAAGATATACAGGGATTTTTTAACCAAGTATGCATGTGTTCAGATCCAGATTATCTAAAATATATAAAAAGTATTTATGGAAAAAAAGAAACTGTATCTGCATTTAATGTAGATGGAATTATTTTTATGCCTTCGGATATGTACGCTAAAGATATTGCTCATGAAGTTACACATTCATGGGGAGCTTTATATTATGATTCTACAGGGAAATATAATAGAAATTATAACGCGATAAGTGAAGCTGTAACTGAGACAATTGCTTGTAGTATGGGATTTGAAGACAAGACAGTAGTATCGTATACATGTAACATTGAACATGTTGAGAGGATAACACGACAATTAGAAAAAAGGGGGTATAAAAATGCTTTTTTAGATGCATATCTATCCAGTGATACTACAAAAATAAAAAGTATAATTGATAATATTGCAGGTGAAGGATATTATGATGAATTAGCGTCTAGATTTTATGAAAATCAAAATAATTATATAAAAGCATATACAACTAATGATTGGAGTGAATATAACAGAACAGCTGATGCAATGGATGTGTTTTTAAATGCATTGGATTAGTTAAAAGAGCTAAAAATAAAATGGAGGAGCTATAATGAATGAATTAATTGAAAAATTCACGAATGAATTTAAAGAATCAATCAGAGGAAATGAGCAAGAAAAACAGCTAGTAGAAAAATTTAGATACATGATAATAGATACAATAAAAAGTCTAGAAGATAACCATTATGAAAAATTAGAAATTAAAAGTAGTATAACGAGAATAGCGAATAAGTGGATAAATCTAGATTATGAAAATAAAAAGAAAAGATTATTAGGGGATAGTAATTTTGGAAAAATTATGGAAATTTCAAATCGAGTTTATAACCTTGCTATTGAAGTGGCAATAAATAAAAAGAAATATATAGACTTTAGTATTTCTGAAAAAATAGATGAGTTAGAAAATTTGTTAGAAAAAGTAAAAAAAGATAATAAGGAAGAGGCTAAGTTAATTACTTCAGAGACAATTTTAGATCTGCAATTTATTGAAGATCCAGATACTAATGCGATAAGCTTAAGATTAGGAAATATAATAAAAAATATAAACAAGGAGGAACGATAGTGAACAAAATAGGAGAAAAATACCTACCAATAGGAACGGTAGTAATGCTAAAAGGAGCAAGCAAGAGAGTAATGGTAACAGGATTTTGTGCTATCAAAGGAAATAACAAAAACAGAATGTGGGATTACACAGGATGCATGTACCCAGAAGGATTTTTATCATCTAATCAAACATGTTTATTTAATCATGACCAAATAGAAAAAATATATTATTTTGGACTTATAGATGAAGAAGAAGAAAAATTCAAAGCAGATTTAAATAAAATGTTAGATGAAACACAAAGCCAAAATAAAAAATAGATAAAGTTAAACAAAAGAAATAAAAGGGAGGTAATTTCTTTGATTGTAGCATTAATAGGAAAAAACAAAATGCTAAAAACGAACTTGCCAAAATTCACAATAGGAAATTATGCTATTAATGATGAAAACGGAAGAAAGATAATAAATATAGAAAGCAAAAATGGAAATTGGCAAATTGTAAACAACAACTCTATAAAAATAGTAAATGCTGAGCATATTAATAATAAAGAAAAAATAAATCTAGATAATATTAGAGAAGTAACGTTAAAAGAACATAATTTATATTATGTTTCTTTTAGCAATATGAAAGAAATTTTTATTTTATATTGTTCTCCAGACTGTGAAAGTTTTACACATTTAGATGTAAAGAAATCTTCAGAAATTACAATTGGAAGCAACAAAAATAATAACATTTCTTATAGTAGTCCATTAGTAAAAAGTAAGCAAGCACGTATTTTTTATAGTAATGGAAGATTAATGCTAGAAAACTTTGACAAAGACTATGGATGTTTTATCAATAACAAACCAGTTTTTAATGAAAATAAACTATTATTTAATGGTGATGTAATTTTCATTATGGGACTTAAGATAATTATAATGGGAAAAAGTATTTTTATAAACAATCCATTAGAAAAAGTCGATTATGATAGGAAAATGTTTAGCATTAATGAAAAGGAATATAATCTTTCTAATTTGAAAGAAGAAGATGAAAGCGATTTAGAAATATATTCAGAAAAAGACTATTTTGCTAAAGCACCTAGAATAAGAAATATTATAGAAAAAGAAAAAGTAAAAATAGATGCACCGCCTCAAATACAAAGTAAAGAAGGAATGCCACTTATTTATGTTTTAGGAACAACATTATCAATGGGTGTAGTTATGATAATATCTACTTTTTCAACTATAGATGGATTAATAAGTGGAACAGCAACTTTCAAAGATACAATGTTTTCATTACTAATGTCTTTAGCTATGTTAGTAAGTATAATTCTTATTCCAGTATTAAATGTAAGATATGAGAAAAAACAAAAAATAAAATATGAAGAAAAAAGACAGAAAAGATATAAAGATTATATAAATTCAAAAATAGAATTAATAGATTCTATTATGAAAAAGCAAAGAAAAATTTTATTTGAAAATTATGTATCAGTAGAAGAATGTAACAATATAATTGCAACTAAAAATTCTAGATTATGGGAAAGAAATATAGAAGATTTCGATTTCTTAACAGTTAGGTTAGGAATAGGAGATGTACCATTAGAAATAGATATAGAATATCCAGAAGAACAATTTGCAATGGAAGATGATAATCTAGTAGAAATGTTAAGTGAAATAGGAAATAAATCTAAAATCCTAAAAGATGCGCCAATTACAGTTTCTTTAGCTAAAAGAAACATTTCAGCATTAATTGTACAAGATAATCAAAAGCTTGTAGAAAAATTTATTCAAAGTTTAATAATGCAATTAATTACATTCCATAGTTATGAAGATTTAAAGCTAGTATTTTTATTAAAAGAAGATAAAGACAATAAGTGGGAGCACATAAAAATGTTACCACATGTTTGGAATAATACAAAACAAATTAGATTTTTTGCAGATGATTACAATGAAATGAAAGAGATTTCTAGATATTTGGAAGAAGAGATTAATAGTAGAACTACAAGAGATGACGAATTAGACTATAAGGCATTTATGCCATACTATTTAATTATTACAGATGATTATAAGAAAATAGAAAATTTAAAAATTATAACAGAAATACTAGAAAAGAAAGTTAATGTAGGATTTAGTATATTATGTATTAGTGATAGCTTAACACAACTACCAAATGAATGTAAGACATTTATTAGTTTAACAAATAATGAAGGCATGATGTTTGAAAGTGAAATATCATCAACAAATCAAAGTAAGTTTAAATTTGATGATTCATATACATTTTTCTTCGAAAAAATATGCAAAGAAATATCTAACATTCCAATTAAGTATACAGCTTCAGGACAAAAAATGTTACCAAGTAGTTATGGATTTTTGGAAATGTATGATGTAGGAAAAATTGAACAATTAAATATATTAGAAAGATGGAAGAAAAATGATTCAACAATATCTTTACAAGCGCCAATAGGTATTGACAGTGCAGGAATGCCAATTGTATTAGATATTCATGAAAAATTCCATGGACCACATGGACTAATTGCAGGTTCAACAGGTTCTGGAAAAAGTGAATTTATTATAACGTATATTTTATCATTAGCAATCAACTACCATCCAGATGATGTTGCATTTATATTAATAGATTACAAAGGTGGAGGATTAGCAGGGGCATTTCAAAAAAGAGATATAAAATTACCACATTTAGTTGGAACAATTACTAATATAGATACAGTTGGATTACAAAGATCACTTGCATCTATCCAAAGTGAATTAAAAAGAAGACAAGTAATGTTTAACGAAGCTAGAAATAGAATTGATGAAGGAACAATAGATATTTATAAATATCAAAAACTATATCATGAAGGAATAGTAGAAGAACCAATTCCACATTTATTAATAATATGTGATGAATTTGCAGAATTAAAACAACAACAAGAAGAATTTATGGATGAATTAATAAGTGTAGCAAGAATAGGACGTAGCTTAGGAGTACATCTTATTTTAGCAACGCAAAAACCAGCAGGTATAGTAAATGAACAAATACGTAGTAATAGTAAATTCGGTATTTGTTTAAAAGTACAATCGACAGAAGATAGTACAGATGTAATAAATAGACCAGATGCAGCATACTTAAAACGTGCAGGTCAATTTTATATGCAAGTGGGAAACAATGAATATTTTACATTAGGATTATCAGCATATTCAGGATTGCCTTATATGCCATCTGATGTTACAAAAAAGAAAATAAATAACTCACTTGAAATTATTTCTAATATAGGGACTGTTTTAAAAGAAGTAAGCAATTCAAAACAAGTTAAACTTGATAATAAAGGAGAGCAGTTAACTAATATTGTAAAATATATGTATAAATTAGCAAAACAAGAAAATATAGAATCTAAGCAATTGTGGATGGATAATATTCCAGAAACAATATTCTTAAAAAATACAAGAGAAAAATATAAAATAGAAAATGAAGAAAATATAATAGCTCCAGTTATAGGAGAATATGATGACCCATATAATCAACGTCAGGGAGTAGTAAAATTAGATCTTTCTAATAATGGAAATACCATAATCTATGGTAATGCAGATAGTGGAAAAGAGACATTACTTAGTACTATCGTGTATGATACTATGACAAATTACAATCCTGAAGATGTGCAAATGTATTTATTTGATTTTGGAAGTGAGGCATTAAAAATATTTAAAAAGAGTCCACATGTTGGAGACATTGTATTTATGAATGATACTGAAAAAGTAGATAGATTTTTTGAAATGCTTCAAAAAGAAATTAGAGAAAGAACTGCTATTTTATCAGATTATGGTGGAGATTATAATTTATATATAAAGACAAGTGAAAATAAAATGCCAATGCTAATTGTAATAATAAACAATTATGAGGCTTTTTCAGAAAACTATGAAGATAAATATGATGATATATTTTTAATGCTAACCAGAGAAGGAACAAAATGTGGAATAGTATTTATTATTACAACAAGTGCATGCAATGACGTTAGATATAGATTAGCTCAAAATTTTAGACAAAAAATAGCATTACAATTAAACAATGAAGATGATTATTTTAATATTTTTGATGGAATAGGAAAGAAAAGACCATCAAATATATTTGGTAGAGGATTAGTAAGACTAGAAGATATTTATGAATTCCAAACAGCTAAAATTTGTGAACCAGAAAAATGGAATCTAACTATAAAAAATAAAATAGACGAGTTAAATAAAATTTATAAAATAAAGGCAAAACATATACCTACTTTACCAGATAAAGTAGAGATGAATGACATTAAAGATTATTTGAAAGACTTAACTGCAGTTCCAATAGGAATTAGTAAGAAAAATCTTGATGTATATACTTATAATTTTAAAAAGAGTTTTGTTAATATTATCACTTCAAAAAATATAGAAAGTAGTATAGAATTTATCTCTCATATTTTAGAAGAAGTAAAACAATTGGAAAATACTAATATAGTGCTTTTTGATTCAGAGAGAGTATTACAAAATAAAAAAGTTAATTTAGGTTTAAATTATAAAAATTTTGTTCTTGGAATAGAGAATAATTTGAACAAAAATAAACAGGTAATATGCATAATTATAGGAATAGATAAATTTTTAAATGATTTAGAAAATGGAGAAGAAGATCTATATGAGACTTTTAAAAAAGCAGAAGAATTAGAAAATTATAGCTTTGTTATTATAGACAATGCAAGCAAGTTAAAAAATCGTGAATATGATGAATGGTATAAAGAATATGTTTCAGGAGATACAGGAATTTGGATAGGAAATGGAATAAGTGACCAATATTTAATAAATGTAAATACTGCCAATAAAGAAGTGATAAACAGCTGTGGAGATAGCTTTGGATATGTAATTAAACAAGAAGAGCCATATTTAATAAAACTTTTAGGAATGAAACAAAAAGGAGAAGAAAATGGATAAAGTATTAGTAAAAGTATATGTTCCTATGCTTGAAAAAATATATGATGTATGGATTCCTTCACATAAGAGAATCTACAATGTTATTGATTTATTGATAAAGGCTGTAAATGAACTAAACGATAATTGTTATAGACCAGATAAATTACCTATGTTATATGACAAATTAACAGCTGAAGTATATGATATTAACTTAAGTATTAAAGATTCTACAATTAGAAGCGGAACAGAATTAGTTTTATTGTAATAAATAAAAAGTTAAATTTATAAAATTCACACCTTTTTATTATAAACATAAAATATATAAAATAAAAAGGAGGTGTAATTTTAAAATGAAAAAAAGAACTATAACTTACATCATAGTAATACTTATCATGCTAGTAATAGCAATAGGAGTATTTATAACAAAAAGACATAAAGAAAATGCTGAAGAACTAAAAACTATAAAAGTCAACGAAGTAACACGATCAGTATTTTATGCACCGCAATATATAGCAATAAACAATGGATATTTCAAAGAAAAGGGATTAAATATAGAATTAACAACAGGTCAAGGTGCAGACGCTGTTATGACAGCAGTTTTAAGTAATCAATCTGACATAGGATTTGCAGGACCAGAAGCATCAATATATGTATACAATCAAGGAAAGGAAGATTATACACAAGTATTTGCACAAATGACCAAAAAAGATGGATCATTTTTAGTTTCAAGAACGAATACAGATAATTTTGATTGGAAAGATTTAAAGGGGAAAACGATAATACCAGGAAGAAAAGGTGGAGTACCTTATATGACATTAGAATATGTTCTAAAAAATAATGGAATTGACCCTAAAAAAGATGTAACTTTAGATGATAGTATTAAATTTGACTTAATGGCTGGAGCCTTTGCAAGTGGTAATGCAGATTATGTTACATTATTTGAACCAACTGCATCTATGACAGAAAGTCAGAAAAAAGGATATGTAGTAGCTTCTGTTGGAGAAGCAGCAGGTGAAATACCATATACAGCATATTTCACTAAAAAAAGTTATATAGCAAATAATGAAGATACTATACAAAAATTTACAGATGCAATTTATCAAGGAGAAAAATGGACAAAAGAACATACAAGCAAAGAAATAGCAGAAGTTATTACAAATTTCTTCCCAGGAACAGATATAGAAATGTTAACAGCGGCAATTCAAAGCTATAAAGATATAGATGCATGGAATGATACACCATATTTAAAAGAAGAAGCATTTAATAGATTACAAGAAGTAATGAAAAGTGCAGGAGAATTAAGTCAAAATGCTCCATATGACAAAATTGTTAATAATAAATATGCTGAAAATACAAAAAAATAAAATAAAAAATAGCATAATTCATTTTAGAAAAAAAGTGAATTATGCTATTTTTATATTATATAAAAGTTCTTTGAAATTCTTATAATATAAATACTTTAAAATTTTTCAAAAACATAGAATAATCAAAAAACAACGAGATAAATCGAGAATTAATAAATAAACATTTACATATACTACAAAACGAGATTTTGACAACTAGAACTTATAATGATAAATTTACAAATGAGAAAGGACGTGAAAGAATGAAAATAATAGAAGCAAATATTGACTATAAATTAATAGGTGAAAGAATAAAGGAAGCGAGAAAAAAAGCAGGATTATCACAAGAAAAATTAGCAGAAATGATTGATGTTACAACAGTATATGTTAGCAAAATAGAAAGAGGAGGACAAATAAATTTAAAAAGATTATCTCAAATGTCAATAGCATTAAATGTTCCAATAGAAAAAATACTAAATGGAACAACAATGGAAAATGAAAATTATTTAAATAAAGAATTTCAGGAATTATTAGATAAATGCTCAAAAGATAAACAAAGATTAATATATAATATTGCAAAAATTGTATCTGGTATAAAATTTGCGTAGAAAGCATTTATAAGCTTTACAAAAACATAAAAATAGTATAAACTATCTCTATGAAAAGTACTATTAAAATCAGGTATGGTATGCCGTTTTATAAACTATACCTGTTTTTTAAATGGACTAAGAAAGGTGATAATAAATGTATTTAAAAAGATTAGAATTGCAAGGATTTAAATCTTTCGCTGATAAAACTATATTAGAATTCATGCCAGGAATTACAAGTGTAATTGGACCAAATGGATCAGGAAAAAGTAACATATCAGACAGCATAAGGTGGGTGCTTCGGAGAGCAAAGCATGAAATCATTAAGAGGAACAAAGTCATTAGACATTATTTTTGCAGGAACCCAAAATAGAAAATCATTAGGATTTGCAGAAGCCTCACTAGTATTTGATAATTCAGATGGAGCGTTACCAATTGAATATACTGAAGTAACAGTAACAAGAAAGATTTATAGAAGTGGAGAAACAGGATATTATATAAATAAAGTACCTTGTAGGCTAAAAGATGTATTAGAATTATTTATGGATACAGGAATTGGAAAAGATGGATATTCAATTATAGGACAAGGAAAAATTGATGAAATATTAAGTAATAAATCAGAAGATAGAAGAAATATATTTGAAGAAGCAGCAGGAATAGTAAAATATAGAACAAGAAAGCAAGAATCAGAGAAAAAACTAGAACGTACAAAGCTAAACTTACTTAGAATTAATGACATTTTAACAGAAATAGAAACAAATATAGAACCATTAAAAAATCAGGCAGAAAAAGCTAAAAGATATCTAGATTTAAGAGAAGAACTAAAAAGTATTGAAATAGGCTTATTTATATATAACATAGAAAAATATAAATCAACTTTAGAAGAAATTATAAAAGATGAAGAAATTTATACAAATCAATGTAATGACGAAGAAGGCAGATTAGAAAGAATCAAACAATTAAAAGAAGAATTACAAAATGATATAGATGATATTACAGTCAAAATAGAAGAAATGTCAAATATAGGATTTGAAAGTCAAAAAGGAATTGAAATGTTAAATTCTGATATAAATGTAGCTGATACAAGAATTTTAAACAACAATGAAAATAAAAGTAGATTTGAAAAAGAAATAGAAGAAGCACAAAATAGACTAGAAGAATTAAAAAAGGAAATTGAACAAAAACAAGAAAAACAACAAAATCTAAAACAAAACAAAGAGAAGTTTGAAAAAGAATTAAAAGAAAAAGAAGAAGAGCTAGCTAATCTTACAAAAAAACTTTCAAGTAAAGAATTAGAAATAGAAAATTATAAATTACAAGTAGAAGCTAATATAGACAAAAAATATGAATTACAATCAGAAATAAATAGTAAAGAGATAAATTTTGATAATTATGAAAAAAGGCAAGCACAAATAAAAAGTGAAGTAGCATCTCATATTTCAGAATTAGATAGTACAAGATTACAGAAAGAAGACATAGCAAAAGAATTTTATGAAATTGATTCAAAAAGAAATAAAATTGTATCAAGTTTAGAAGAGATTAATAAGAAAAGAGAAGAAACTGACAAAAAAATCAAAGCTTATGAAGATGAGATAAATAGATATCAAAGTGAAATAAGAATAAAAGAATCAAGATTAAAATTCTTAATTGAAACAGAAAAAGAAAAAGAAGGATATATAAAAAGTGTAAAATCATTATTAAAAGATTGTGAAAATATTAAAGAACTAGGAAAAGGAATGCATGGAGTTTTAGCTAATATAATAGAAGTCCCAGAAGAATACCAAACAGCAATAGAAATGTGTTTAGGAGCAAGTCTACAAAATATAGTAACAGAAACAGAAGAAGATGCAAAAAAATTAGTACAACATTTAAGAAAAAACAATTTAGGAAGAGCATCATTCTTACCAATTACATCTGTAAGAGGTAGAAAGCTAGATAAAATAAAAGGACATGAAAAAGGTGTAGTAGGTATTGCATCAGACATAGTTAAATTTAATAAAAAATATGAACAAATTGTATTAAACTTATTAGGAAGAACTGTTATAGTAGACAACATGGAAACAGCAATTAAAGTGGCTAAACAAAATGGATATACATTTAGAATTATAACAATTGAAGGAGATGTAATTAATCCATCAGGAGCAATTACAGGAGGATCTGTAGCAAAGAAAACTGTTAATATTTTGGGAAGAGGAAGAGAAATTGAAAAATTAGAAAAAGAAACTAAAAAGTTAAGAGAAAAAGTTGTAGAATTAGAAAAAGAAAAACAGGAATATGAAAGATCAATGGAGGATACTTTTGAAGGAGCAACAAGTTTAGAAAAAGAATTACAAGAAATTGATATTACATATGCAACAGAAAAACAAAAATTAGTTTCAATTGAAGAAAATATTGCTAAAATAGAACAAAGAGTAAACAAACTAAAAGAAGAACAAGCAAATATAGAAAAAGAAAAAGAACAAACAATTTTAAGAAAGCAAGAAACACAAAAAGAAATAGAAAATTTAACAGAAGAAACAGATAAATTAAATAAAGTAATAAGCGAATTTGCAGATTTAAATAAAGATAATCAAAAATATGCAGATGATTTAAATTTTGATATTACAAACTTAAAAATATCAGTATCATCTTTTGACGAAAGTGAAGCTTCAATCCAGGAAATACAAGAAAGAATAAATGTAGAAATAGAAAATACAAATAAAAGTATAGAGAATAAACAAAGACAAATAGAGCAAATAAAACAAGATAACTTTAACTTAGAAAAATCAAAAGAAGAAATAAAAGAGAAAATTAATGACATAAAAAAAGAAGTAGAAAATAGCGGAGTAAAAATAGAACAATTAAAAACACAAAGAGTAGAAAAAAATGAAAAATTAAAGAAACAAGAAAATGAAATTACAGAAAAATTTAAAACAATTGAAGATTTAAAAGCTCAAATTGTTAAAATTGATGTAAAGAAAACTAAGATTGAAGAAGATATAAATACTATAATTAACAAAATGTGGGAAGAATATGAATTAACTCCAAATGCAGTAAAACATTATAAAAAACCAGAAAATGTAGCATTAACACAGAAAAATGTAAATAATTTGAGAAAAGATTTACGAGAATTAGGAAGTGTAAATATAGACTCAATAGAAGAATATAAAACAATGAAGGAAAGATATGACTTTATGTGTGAACAAAGAGTTGATTTAGAAGATACAATGTCAAAACTAAGAAAGATTATTAATGATATGACAGCAACAATGAAAGAACAATTTAAAACTCAATTTGAAATTATTAATAAGAATTTTGCAGAAGTATTTAAGGAATTATTTGGTGGAGGAAATGCATCGTTAAAATTAGAAGATGAAGAAAATATACTAGAATGTGGAATTGAAATAACAGTTCAACCACCAGGAAAAAAACTTCAAAATATGATGCTATTATCAGGAGGAGAAAAAGCATTTACAGCTATTGCATTATTATTTGCTATATTGAAAATAAATCCAGCGCCATTCTGTGTATTAGATGAAATAGAAGCAGCATTAGACGATGTAAATGTTTATCGTTTTGCAGAGTATTTAAAGAAGTTCTCAAAAAACACACAATTTTTAGTAATAACACATAGAAAGGGAACAATGGAAGCAGCAGATACAGTATATGGAGTTACTATGGAGGAAAATGGTATTTCAAAATTATTATCTATGAAATTAAAATAATGAAATTTAATATTAAACAACAAATCTTACTACTCCTATTAAAACAAGCAAAATACCAGAAATAACAGACCAAATATTATCAGGCAAATTACTTAAGCGATGTAACTTTTTCCCTAACATATTTCCAATACTTAAAAAAACAAGTTGAAAAATGGATATAAATACAGGAAAAAGAAAAGAGCTAACACCAATAATACTTCCAAAAGCTCCTATGCAAAAGCAATCCAAAGAAAGAGCAAATCCTAAAAATAAAGCTTCCTTACTATCTATAGAATGAGAAGAATCTAAATCTGATGAAGTAGGATTTTTAATAATTTTAATAGTAATACCTAAAAATTCAATAAAAAAACTATAAATCTTTTCATTATTTTTGCAAATAGGCTCAGAAGATGCTAAATTCTGAGTCGTATTTTTTTTATCTTTATGTATAGCTTGAAAACACACAAAGAGACCCATAGCAATTAAAATGAAATTTCCAATTAATTTTGTAGCAAAATCAGAAAAAATATTTTTTAAAATATCACCAAAACATACAGATAAGAATGAAATAAAAAATGAAATTACAAATAAGACAATTTTAGCCATATAAGAAATTCTTGTATTTTTAATACCATATGTAATTCCAATCCCAAGAGAATCTATACTACTAGAAAGTGCTAAAATTAATGAGTTAATAAACATAATAATACCTCCTTAAAGTATAATATGTCGAAAAAAGAATATTGATATTATTAATATAAAATTATTAAGTAAAATTTATAAATTGTCATAAACAAAGTACAAGCCACATAGAATGAAAGTATAAAAAAATACAAAGGAGAGAAAAATATGTGGGAAACTTTAAGAAAAGAAGAAATTTTTAAATTATTAAAAACAGATAGAAGAAGTGGTATAACAAAAGAGCAAGTAATAGAAAGAAGACAAAAATATGGTGGAAATAAGTTAGAAGACAAGCCAAAAGAAACAATGTTTATAAAATTTATAAAGCAATTCAATGATTTTATGATTATTATATTAATATTAGCATCCATTGTATCTGCAGGAATTTCATATATACAAGGCGAAAATGATTACATAGATTCAATTATTATAATAGCTATTGTAATATTAAATGCTATAATGGGAGTAGTACAAGAATCAAAAGCAGAAAAATCAATAGAGGCATTAAAAGAAATGACACCTCCAAAAGCAAAAGTAATAAGAAACAATATAACAATAGAAATAAATGCAGAAGAATTAGTACCAGGAGACCTAATTATATTAGAAGCAGGAAATTACGTACCAGCAGACTGTAGATTAATAGAAAGTCATAACTTAAAAATAGAAGAATCTAGTTTAACAGGAGAAACTGAAGCAATTTTAAAAGACTCAGATATGATATGCAAAAAAGATATTCCATTAGGTGACATGTTAAATATGGCTTTTATGAGTAGCATTGTAGTAAATGGACATGCAAAAGCAATTGTTACAGAAACAGGAATGAATACCAGAGTAGGAAAAATAGCAAATATGATTATACAAGATGAAGCACCAGAAACACCTATTCAAAAGAAATTGAGTCAAGTAGGAAAAATATTAGGAATAATATGTTTAGCAATATGTTTAATTATATTTGTAATAGGATTAATAAAAAATATAGATCCTATGGAAATGTTTATGACATCAGTAGGGCTAGCAGTAGCAGCTATTCCAGAAGGATTACCAGCGATTGTAACAATAATGTTATCACTAGGTGTTACAAAAATGGCAAAGAATAATAGCATTATTCGAAGATTGCCAGCAGTAGAGACATTAGGAAGTAGTAAAGTTATTTGTTCAGATAAAACAGGAACATTAACAAAAAATGAAATGACGGTAGTGGAAGTAAAATCAAATAATCCAGAGTTTGCAATAGAACTTTCTACGATGTGTACAGATTGTGATATTTTATATAAAAATGGCAAAATAGAAGTAAGTGGAGAGCCTACTGAAGTGGCATTAGTACAAAATGGATTAAAAAATAACAAAAATAAAACAGAATTATATCATAATATGCCAAGAATAAATGAAATTCCTTTTGATTCTAACAGAAAGATGATGACAACAATCCATAAAATTGGAAATAAATATAGAATCATAACAAAAGGTGCGCCAGATATTTTATTAAACAAATGTCAAAATTCAATAGGAGAAAAACAGAAAATTCAGAGAGAAAATTTACAAATGGCAGAAAGGGCATTAAGAGTAATAGCAGTAGCATATAAAGATTTAGACCATATGCCAAGTAAAATAGATTCAGACAATATAGAAAACAACTTAAATTTTGTAGGATTAGTAGGAATGATAGACCCTCCAAGAGATGGAGTAAAAGAAGCGGTAAAAACTTGCAGACGAGCTGGAATAAAAACTGTTATGATAACAGGAGATCATATAGCAACAGCCAAAGCAATTGCAAAAGAACTAAATATATTAGGTTCTCAAGATAAAGCAATTACAGGTCAGGAATTAGATAAAATACCACAAAATAAATTAGAAAAGGAAATAGCAAATTATTCTGTATTTGCAAGGGTAACGCCTGAGCATAAAGTAAGAATTGTAAAAGCTTGGCAAAGTACAGGAGCAGTTGTAGCAATGACAGGAGATGGAGTAAATGATAGTCCAGCATTAAAAAATGCTGATATAGGAATTGCAATGGGAAAGAACGGAACAGATGTAGCAAAAAATGCTGCAGACATGGTTTTAACAGATGATAATTTTGTAACAATTGTAAAAGCAGTAAAACAAGGAAGAAATATTTATGATAATATAAAAAAAGCAATTCATTTCTTAATTGCAACAAACATTGGAGAGATAGTTACCATATTTATGGGATTAGTATTAGGATTTAAATCACCTTTATTAGCAATACAATTATTATGGGTAAATTTAGTAACAGATTCATTACCAGCTATTGCAATAGGTTTAGAACCACCAGAAAAAGATATAATGAATCGAAAGCCAGTTGATAGTAAAAAAGGACTTTTTGCAGATGGATTATGGAACAAAATTATAGTAGAAGGAATTATGTTAGGAATGCTTACTTTAATAGCATTTAGCATAGGAAACAAATATTACGGAATTGAAGTAGGAAGAACAATGGCTTTTATAGCAATTGGAGTCTTAGAACTTGTCCACAGTTTTAATATAAAAAGTGAACAATCTATTTTTAAAGTAGGAATTTTGGAAAATAAATTTTTAATAGGAAGTTTTATTTTGGGAGTACTAGTTCAAACAATTGTTGTAATTATACCTACATTAGCTAATATATTTAAACTAGTTCCATTAAATCAAACACAATGGATAATAACAATTTTAATATCAATTCTTCCAATTCCGATTATGGAAATACAGAAGAAAGTAAATGAAATAAAATTTGGAAAGATAATTTATACAGAAAAACAAAAAATATAATGACTAAGAGAAATCTCTTAGTTATTTTTAAATTGATATTGTGTTATCGTTATTAGCTTAGCCTTCTGTGTAATATTTATATGCAGAATTAAAATAACACAGGAACCAGAAAAAAATCAACAAACCACTTGCCAAATACTAGAAAATATGGTAAAATAGCTATGTTTTGAAAAAACATGGCTATTTTGTTATGTTTAATTCAAATCTCTACTTACAGAAAATGTAGGTTACAAATCCAAAGGGAGGTGAAAATAATGAACAAATACGAAAGTATTATCATTGTTAACCCAAATGTTGATGAAGCAGGACTAAAAGCTTTAGAAGAAAAATTCACAGGGTTAATTAATGAAAATGGAAAAGTTGAATCAGTAGAAAACATGGGAAAGAAAAAATTAGCTTATGAAATCAAAAAATTCAGTGAAGCTACATACATGTTATTCAATTTTGAATCAAATCCAAATTCAATAGCAGAACTTGAAAGAGTTTATAGAATTACAGATGATATTATAAAATTTATCGTTGTAAAAAAATAAAAAAATTAAATAAAGTAAGGGGCCTTTATTTAAAGTAAGAAAGGTGATAGAAAATGAACAAAGTAATATTAATGGGAAGACTAACAAGAGACCCAGAAGTAAGATATACTCAAACAAACAATACATTAGTAGCATCTTTTAGCTTAGCAGTTAACAGAAGATTTGTAAGACAAGGCGAAGAAAGACAAGCAGATTTCATAAACATAGTTGCATGGAGTAAGCTTGGAGAGTTTTGTAGCAAATACTTTAAGAAAGGTCAACAAGTAGGAATTATTGGAAGAATACAAACAAGAACTTGGGATGATGACCAAGGAACAAAGCACTATGTAACAGAAGTTGTTGCAGAAGAAGCTTATTTTGCAGATAGTAGAAGAGATGGAGAAGTAGGAAGTACTTCTTTCGAAAATACATTTGGAAATACAGCTCCAGGAAATATGGGAGCAGATTTTGAAGTATCTTCAAGTGATGACCTACCATTCTAATTAAGCAAGGGGGGAAAATAAAATGGCAGATAAAAAACAAAATAGAAGAAATAATAAAAATTATGATGAGGATTATAATCCAAGATTCAGAAAACAAAGAAAAAAAGTATGTGTATTATGCAGTGATAAAAACTTTGAATTAGATTACAAAAATCCAGAACAATTAAGAAAATTTATCAATGATAAAGGAAAAATATTACCAAGAAGAACAACTGGAGCATGTGCAAAACATCAAAGAGATATTACAATAGCAGTAAAAAGAGCAAGACATATTGCTATGCTTCCATACTCACAAAATTAATTTAAAATATAAACAAAAAAAGGAAACATTTGTTAAAAAAATTGTTTCTTTTTTTATTGTTTCAAAACATTTACTTTTATAAAGGCATATGTTATAATTCAATATGAATAAAACTAATGAGGTGAAAAACTTTGAATCAAATATTAAGTGTAGAAAGTCCAAAAAAAGAAAAAAAGAATAAAACTGGAAGAACTGGACCAATTGAAATTGAAAAAATAATAAAATTTTTCTCAATAGCAATTTTGCTTTTTGGTGTATTTATGATTGGAAGTGGATCTTATTCTATGTATCAAGATTCTAAGTCAGAAGGAGAATCAAACAAACCAACTATAGAAATAAAAGAAGATGCTGCGACAGAAATTACATTACAAATATCAAGTAATAAAGAATTAACAAAAGTAACATATCATTGGAATAATGAGGACGAAATAGAAATTGATACTAAAGGAAAGAAAAAAGTAGAACAAAAAATAGAAATACCAACAGGAAAAAATACGTTAAATATATATGCAGTAGATGTAAATGGAAAAGAATCAACATGTCAAAGACAATATACAATACAAGGAGACATTAATGTAGAATTAAAAGTAGAAGGAAATAACATTAAAATCACTGCAAATGGAAAAGAACAACTTTCATACATGACTTATAGATGGGATGACGATGAAGAAACAAAAGTTGATATTAATAGTATGCAAACAGAGCAAACAATAGAAACTCCAAAAGGAACACATACATTAACAGTTGTTATGGTAGATATTAATAATAAAACAGAGACAAAGACCCAAGAAGTAAAAGGAGTTACAAAGCCAAAAGTTGAAATAACAACAGATGGTTCAGCTAATTTTATTATAAATGCATCAGATGAAGAAGGAATAAAGAAGGTAGAATTTGTTATTAATAAAGAAGAACAATATGTGTTAAATTTAGATCAGGTATTACCATTAGAGCAAAGAAAAGAATTTCAATATTCATATCCATTAAAAGATGGAGAAAATAACTTAAAAGTAATAGTGTATAACGAGAGTAATATAAGTGAAACATATGAAGTAGTAGTAAGAAAATAGAAATACCTCCTACAAAACATTGTAGGAGGATATTTATTGAAAGAGGGGAAACTTCCATGGGAGCAAAAATATTTGAAATATTAACATATTTTATTATATATTCCTTTTTGGGATGGATTATGGAATCTATTGTAAGATCTGTATCAGAGAAAAAGATAATAAATACTGGATTTTTGAAGGGACCAGTTTGTCCAATTTATGGAATAGGAGCTATTATTATGTTACTATTTCTAGAAAGGTATCAAAACAAACCTATCTTATTATTTTTTATAGCCATTATTGTACTAACTACATGGGAGTACTTAGTGGGAGTTTTATTAGAAAAAATATTTCATACAAAATATTGGGATTATTCTGAGCAAAAATTTAATTTTCAAGGGAGAATTTGCTTAGTAAATTCAATTTGTTGGGGAATATTAGGAGTTATATTTGTAAAATATATTCATCCATTTGTAAAAGATTTAGTTTTTAAAGTGGATATAAGATTATTACATTATATAATTTCAATTATAGCAATAGTATTATTAGCAGATTTAATTGTTACAATCATTAAAGTAAAAAATATAAAAATGACATTAAAGAAAGTAGAAGAAATAAATAAAGAAATAAAAGCAAAACTAAATGAAATCAGAAAATTAACAAAGGAAAACAATAAAAGTGAAGAAAAAAATATAAAGACTGAAAATGTTCAAAAATTAGTAAGAAAATTAAAAAGAAAGAGAGATAGAATGACTTTAAGTTTGTACAAAAATGTATATAGACTAAAAAAAGCATTTCCAGCTATTAATACAAAAGAGATAACAGAAATATTAAATAAAAAAATACAGATTAGAAAAAATAAAAAAAATACTTGAAACTTAATAAATATTTTGTATATAATAAATCAAAAAAAGTAGAAAAATTAAACAAAGGAGTAAGAATATGGTACAAGAAATATACATTATTGATGATGATGACTCATCAATTGTAATATTTAGAGAGCTATTTAGAAATGATCCAGAATATAAATTTATAAGTGTAAAAACGGAACAAATTGATATTGCATTAAAAAATATACCATCACTTATTGTAATTAACGAAGATGCTATAGATAGAGATGTAGTAGAATTATGTAGAAAGATTAGGAAAGATGAGGATAACACTATAACACCAGTTATTGTGGTGTCATCAAAAAGTGAAAAAGAACATAGAGTAAGAATACTACAAGAGTCAATAGAATACTTTATAAAAAAACCAGTAGATGAGCAATACTTATATTATACAGTAAAGAATTTAAACAGATTGTTGTCTAGCAACAGAAGAGTAAGTCCTCTAACAGGATTACCAGGAAATGTACAGATACATGCAGAGCTAAAGAAGAGAATATTAAGGCAAGAACCATTTTGTGTATTATATGTTGACTTAGATAATTTTAAAGCATACAATGATGTGTATGGATTCTTAAAAGGTGACGAGATTATAGAATTTACAGCTGAAACAATTATAAAAATGGTTCATAGTGACGAATTAGAAAATACTTTTGTTGGTCATATAGGAGGAGACGATTTTGTAGCAATTGTACCAGGAACTAATTGCGAAAAACTTTGTCAAAATATAATAAGTTATTTTGATAAAAATGTAGAAAGATATTTTACAGAAGCAGATATAGAAAAAGGTTATATAGAAGTTGCTAATAGAAAAGGAATTATTGAACAATTCCCATTGACTTCAGTATCTATTGGTGTAGTAGTGTCTGATGTAGGAAGATTCCATAATATTCTAGAAATAGGAGAAATAGGAGCACAAGTAAAACATGCGGCTAAATCTGTTATGGGAAGTAGTTATGCAGTAGATAGAAGAAATTTATAAAATTATATAATAAGCCAAAAAGCTTTTATCAAATTAGAAGATAAAAGCTTTTTTTTGTTCTAAAGAAGTGATGTCCAGCATAAACTAATAGAGAAAAAATAGGAGGAGAGATATGGACAAGCTTCAATTATTAAAAAAAGTTAAATCATTAACATTATATACAGGAACTTATGGAAGAAGAAAATGTACATGTTCTTGTATTGGATGTACACAAGAAAGTTATGGAAGAAAGCATAAAGAATATCAAGGAAATTTAGAACAAATACAAAAAATTATAGAGAAATTACCTAATTTAGAAGAAGCATATATATTAGGTAATCCAGATGTTTCAGTAGATACAGAATTTTGCAATTTGGCAGCAAAAGAATTTATAAAACACGGAAAAAAGGTAATGTTTTCTACTTCAGGCTATAATGGTGTAAAAGTAATAAAAAAATTAATACAAGAAATAGATCCAAACAATATTCAATATATAAGTTATAGTATAGACAGCTTAGATAACGAAAAATTACAATTTTTAAAAGGAACAAAGAAAATTGATATAAAAGAAATTGATAAAGCAATTTACTATTGTAAAGAAAATCGGAATAGCTGTAAAAATTCAACCAACATTATGGGAAATAAACCAAGAAGATTATATAGCAATAATAGAACATTATTTAAAATTAGGAATAAACTGGTACACTTTTCACGCAGGAAGTTTTGAATCTTTATGGGACAAGAATATAGTATTAAATCATATACAGCCAGAAAAATGGAGAAATATAATACACGAAATAGAGAATTTAGCAAATGAAAGAAATTTAAAAATAAGAATTCCAAAAATATTTTTAAATGATAGCGAAAATATAAAATATCAAGCTGAGAATGAAACATATTGCCAAAACGGAGGAGAAGGAATTCAAATATGGCTACAAGAAGATGGAATAAAAGCAACATTTTGTCCACTTCTTGCAGAAATATATCCACAATATATTTTTGATTTGGAAAAAGATGAAACAAGATTAATAAAAGGTAAAAAAAATAATTGTATGATTTGTGGAAAATGTTTAGATAAAAAAGTAATAAATAAATCAATTAATAAAGACGGAAAAGAGTTTATATTAGACAATAAAGTATTACACAATGTATGCAGATATTATTCAGAAAAAATAAAATATGGATAAGGATGATAAAAATGAGTGAAAAATGTGTAATTACTATAGAAGATGTGTTATATCAAGCTAAAAGAAAAAATAGAAATATTGATACATATAAAATAAAAAAGGCATATTCATATGCTGAAAATAAACATAAAAATCAATATAGAAAATCTGGCGAGCAATATATTATTCATCCATTACATGTAGCTTATACATTAGCAAAATTAGGGTTAGATACACAAACAATATGTGCTGCTTTGTTGCATGATGTTGTAGAAGATACAGATGCCTGTTATGGAGATATTGAAAAAAAATTCGGAACAGAAATTGCTCAGATAGTAGAAGGAGTAACAAAAATTACTGAATTGTTTAAAAGTGTAGAAGAAAAACAAGCAGAAAATTATAACAAAATGTTTGGAGCAATGGAAAAGGATATAAGAATTATTATATTAAAGTTAGCAGATAGGTTGCACAACATTAATACATTAGAACATTTGAAAAGAGATAGACAAATAGCAATTAGCAAAGAAACAATAGAACTATATGCTCCAATAGCGTATAAATTAGGAATGTATGAGTTAAAGACACAATTAGAAGATGGAGCATTTAAATATTTATATCCAGATGATTATAAAAATATAATAATAGAATTAGAAGAAAAGAAAAAACAAAAGCAAGAACTTCTAGAGAAAACTAAAGAAAAAATAAAACAAGAATTAAAAAGGCAAAGAATAACTGCAATTGTAAAAATAGAAACAAAACATTTATATAATATATATAAAAAAATAAATGAAAAGAAAATTGGAATGGATGAAATAAAGGATTTATTTGCAATAAAAATAATAACAAAACAAAAACAAGAATGTTATATGATATTAGGAATTATAAATACTTTATATAATTTAATTCCAGGAACATTTAAAGACTATATAGCTACTCCCAGAAACAATATGTATGAAGCAATACATGAGATTATTTTAGGGGAAGAAGGAGTAGAGTTAGAAGTTCAAATATGTAGTTATACAATGAATAAAATTGCTAAATATGGTATAATAAATTATCTTCCATATATAAAAAAAGAAGAAATGAATTTTAAAAAGAATTTATCAGGAATACATTATAGTTTAGAATTAAAAAAAATTTTAGAAGATCCTAAAGAATTTTTAGCAACTTTAAAAAGTGAACTTTTAGAAGATGAAATATATATATTTACTCCAAAAGGAGATATTAAAGTATTACCAAAAGGAGCAACGGCAATTGACTTTGCATATTCTATTCATGACGAAGTTGGGAATCATATGATAGGGTGTAAAATAAATAGCATAGACATGCCACTTGTTACTAAATTGCAAAATGGAAATATTGTAGAAATTATAACAAGTGAATTAAAAACTGTTCCAGAAGAAGAATGGATTGAAGTTATAAAAACAGCTAAAGCTAAAAATCAAATACTAAAATTATTGCAAACCAAGAAAGAGGAAGAGAAAAAAAGTATAAAAATAGAGATATTAGCATTTGATAGGAAAAATTTAGCATTAGAAATTACAAATGTTTTTATGAAAAATGGTATAAATATAAAAGAATTACAAACAGAAGTTACAAATAATAAAGCAAAGATTAATATTGTTGCAGAAATTAGAAGAATGGAGCAAGTAGATAAATTATCAGAAGAGCTAATGGAAATACCAAATATGATAAGAGTAATAAAATAACTAATCTTATACAGCAAAAGTAAAGTGCTTAGGCACTTTATTTTTTTGAATTTAAAAGAAATAAATATATGGGAATAAGTATAAGTTCATTAACAAATCTACTTTCAAACAGTAGATATATTATAGTAAATAAAAATTTAATAAAAAACTTTGAGTGGAATGTGCAATTATAATAGGAGAATTATGTAATAAATATTCATATTGATAAAAACAAAATAAATAGAAGATATTTTTTTATTCCATTCTATAATAAAACTAATAAATTAATTGCTTATATAATAAGTATTGAAATTACTGGAAAGATATGGCAAAATGATTATGTAAAAATAAAGGAGAGAAGTATGATAGATCTTCATATTCACACTAATTATTCTGGAGGACAAAGTAATTTAAAAGAGGTATTACAGATTGCACAAAGAAGGAAAGTTTCTATAATAGCAATAACGGATAATAATACTTGTGAAGCATATAAGGAATTAAATAATATATTAATAGCTAAATATTACGAAGGAAAGATAATACCAGGATGTGAATTCTCTACAATAGTAAACAATGTTCCAATAGAGTTAATAGGATATAATATTGATACAGATTTGGCACAAGAAGAAATATCGAAATTATATTTATCAAAGCTAGACTATAATATATATGAAACTAATCTAATAATTCAGAAATGCTTAGAAATGGGATTGAAAATAGATGTGTCAAGGATACAATATGATGTAAATAAAGAAAAAGGAAAAAGAGCGGTATTTAAAGAAATCACTAGACATATAGAAAATAAAAAATATATTTCAGATGATGCATGGAATAATTGTAGAACGTTCTTGCTAACATATACTGCAAATCCAAATAGCGATTTTTTTGTGGATTTTTCAAGCCTTATACCATCTTATAAACAAGTTGTTGAATTAATAAGAAAATGTGGTGGGAAAGTTTTTATGCCACATATATTTAAGTATAATGAAAATTCTAAAGGTGTTTGGAGACTTTAGTAAATGAAGGATTATTGGATGGAATAGAAGGGTATTATCCATACTATTCACAGGAACAACAAAAATTTGCACTTGAATTTGCGAAAGAACATAATTTATATATTTCAGGAGGAAGCGATTCACATGGTACTCCTGATTCAGAAATAGGAATAGGTAGGGGAAATTTAAATATACCAGAAAAAATTATATCTCCTTGGATTGATAAAACAAGAATGATAACTCAAGGAGGTTTAGATTATGAAGAACGATATTAAAATTAATATTTTAAATCACGGAAAAGTAGAAATAATAGATGATGAAGAATTTATTCAAAAATTAAGAAATAGTAAAAAATTAGAAGAGTATGTAACTTTGGAATTAATGCGAGCAGATGAATTACAGGAAATTATACAAAATGAAAAAATATATAAGTATAATGAAAATAAATTTGATTATATAAAATCTATGAAAGCTATTAATGAAAAAGGTCAGATTGAAAATTATCATATTATTCATGGTCAAATATTTACAATAAATTATGAAGATAATACTTTAAATATTATAGATAAAAAAATATATGAGGGACATTTTGAAAGAATAAACGAATATAAGTATTGCTTAAAAAATGTAGGAATAGTTGATAATAAAATAAAAGTGATTTTAAATTATATTAATAGAATAAGACAAAAAAATGATTGTGAATTTTTACTTTATATATTAGCAAATAGAAAGGATATAATAAAGGAAGAAGAAAAAAATACTAAAGTAGAAGACGAAATAGATAATTTATTTAAGTTATGGAATATTACAGAAAAATATTATTCATACAAACAATATAAAGTCTACTTAAATTTATACGAAGAATTATATATGGATTACCTAAAAAATAATTCAGATATAAATTTATTAAAATATGAAAATATAAAAATGCAAATGAAAAAAATAAGAAAAGAAATTTTGAAAGGAGATTAAAAATGGAAGCGGAGGAAACAGAGAAACAAATTAAAAACATTGGTTGGACATTAGGAAATGATTGCCCTTGTAAATGTAAACACTGTTATTCAATGAGTGTTAGAGAAAAAGGGAAAAATCTCACAAAAGAAATTGTTGATAAAGTAATTAAACAAGTAAAAAAAATAGGAGTAGAGACTATTAACTTAGGTGGTAATGAACCAATTTTTACCAATGGTTTAAAAGTTCAAGATAGTTTATTACCATATATATTGAAAGAGTTAACAAAAAGAAACATAAAAGTAGGGATAACAACATCAGGAATAAGTTTAATTGCTCTAAAAAATGTTTATCCAGAATGTTTAAAATTATTAAACGATGTAGATATTAGCCTTGATTCTCCTTATGAAAAAGAGCATAATGAAAACAGAGGTGGAGATGTATATAAATATGCCATTGAAGCTCTAGAAATATGTAAAAAGAATGATATTAAATCAGGTATTATAATGTGTGCAATGAATTGGAATTTTACAAAAGATCGTATAGATGCTTTGCTAGAGTTAGCAAAAAAATATGATTCAAACATAAGATTTAACTTATTAAAGCCAATTCAGCCAAAGCATTTTCAACTTATACCTAGTAAAGAGCAAGTCCTTGAAAATTACAAATATTTATTTAAAAAATGCGATACAGTAGAATTAAGTGAACCTACTTTATCTGGTTTAGTTGATAATAATAAAATTAGGGGATGTGCATGTGGTATATATTCTATGAGAATTAATTCAATAACACCAGATGGGAAAATTCCCGTATCTCCATGTGTATATATGCATGATTATAGAGTAGGAGATTTGCTAACTGATGATATATTCGATATAGTTAATTCAGAACAATTTAATAGCTTTAAAATTAGAAAGGAAAATTATGAAAAAATAGAGGAGTGCAAGGATTGCGATAAGGCGGAAATCTGTAGAGGTGGATGTTTTGCAATGGCATATACATATAAAAAATGTGAAACAGGTAAAAAGGATTTGTATGCAAGAGATCCATTCTGCTTTAAAGAAATTAATTTTAATGATAATATTGAATATAAAAAGGGAGAAAAGCAATTAGTACATGAAAACTATTTATGTACTTGGATTGGAAAACCTAAAAAATAGGAGATAATAATGTTAGATTTATTAATAATAAATGGATTAGTTGTAACCCAAAATCAAAAAAGAGAAATAAAACAAGTCAATATAGGAATAAAAGATGGGATAATTACATATTTGGGAAATGAAATAATTCCAAGTAATCAACTGATAAACGCAGAAGAATATATACTTTTACCTGCATTTTTAAATGCACATATTCATTTTGGAGAATATTTTTTAAGAGGATATAAGGAAAATCTATCAACAGAGGAATATATTTTATTAGGAGAAAAATTTCATGATAAATTTAAAGAAATTAATGATGAAATTAGAAATAGTTCAATAAATAATGTTGTTTTGGAATCTATACAAAATGGAACATTAACTGTATTTGGAGTTAGAGGATGGCCTAATGTGTTTAAATTTCCTGTTAATGCTTTTTTAGGCTATCCTATGATGAATTCTAAAAAATTAAAAGATTATAAAATAGATTTTGAAGAAAAATTTAATTCTTTACAAAAAATAGGTAATGTAGAATATTTTGTAGGGCTACACTCTGTAAAATGGATAGATGAAGGAACTTTAATTGAGATTTCTAATTTTTTGAATCGAAATAAAGAAACTAAATTAAGTTTGCATATTTGCGAAACTATTGAAGAAGTTGATTACATTAAGAAAAAATATGGAATGACACCAATAGAACTGCTGAATAAATATAAATTACTCAATGAAAATACTTTATTAGTACACTGCAATTATTTGGATGATGATGATGTAAAGCTATTGAAAGATAACAAAGTATCAGTTGTGGCATGTCACAGTAGTAATTTGAAGCTAAAAAATAAACCTTGCAATGTAAAAAAATTATTAGACAATAAAATTAATGTAATGATTGCAACAGATGGACCTGCAACAAATGATTCACTATCACTATTAGATAGTTTAAGAGTAACAGCGTTATTAACCAACTTGAATAGCTGTGAATTATTAGATATGATTACTGTCAATCCTGCTAGATATATGAAGATAAATTCGGGAAGTATTGATGAAGGAAATAAGGCTGATATATTATTTTATAATAGAAATAGTCTGAATTTAACATACAATAGATCTATTATAGAAAATCTAATATATACATCTGGAAATAAGCCCGAAATTGTTATAAAAGATGGAAAAGTAATAATTAAAAATTATTGTTTTGAAAGTAAAATTGAATATGATATAATTCAAGAAAAGAACAGAATAATAAAATTGCTAGAAAATGATAATGTTTTTTAAATTAAGTAAGGAGGGTTTTAAAATGAAAAAATTAAGAATGAAATGTCATTCAGCAGAAATTATTTTTGCTACTAATTCAGAAAAAATTTATAATTATTTTTTAACAGATGAAGAACAAGTTCCAGAGACAATACCAGGAATAGAAATTATACCAGATCAGAATGTAGGATTGGATGGTAATTATTTGATTTATTTAGATAAAAGTCCTAATTTAGTACAAATAAATCCAGACTTAAATCAAGCATTAATATGTGTACCAGAAAGTGAATTGTATTTACCTGACTTAATATATTTAGCATTATCAATGTTTGCAAAAGAATTAAATAAAGAAGATAAATATTTTATTCATTGTGCAATAGTTGAGAAAGATGGTAAGGCAACATTAATTTCAGGAGAACCAGGTTCAGGAAAAACTACATTAGCGATGTATCTTTGCATGGAAAAAGGATATAATTTTGTTTGCAATGATAGAGCAATTATAGGTATTGAAAATGGAATACCATATATTTATTGTGGTACACTTCAAACTCATATTAGAGTTGGAGTAATACATGAATATTTTCCAAGTTTGGTAAATAAAATCGATAAAGAAAAAATGGAAAAGCCATGGGAAAACAAAATATATATAAATCCAGAATTTGATGAGTTAGGAATAAAAGTAAATAAGACATCTAAACTTTCAAATATATTATTTACTTCTACATATCCAGTGAAAGATGAAGAGACAAATTTAACAGAACAGAGAGAGGATGTTGCAACATTAGCTACTATGAAAGTAGTGTCAGAATATATTAGAGCTGATAGAAATATTGTTTTGAGTACAGATTATCCATTTCCTAATTTTGATAATCAAGAATTAGCAATGAAAAGAATGAATTTTGTGAAGAAGCTTGTTGAGGAAACAAAAATATATACTGCTAGAGGAAATATAAAAAAATTATCAGATATGATAGATGAAAAATTATATTAGAAAGGATATATAGTATGGAAAAAGCAAATTATAAAGACTTTTTGGGTAAAAAGGTTCATATTGTTATGGATAGACCTATGGGAGTAAAACATCCAAAATGGAATTTTATATATCCATTAAATTACGGTTATGTTCCTAATACGATCAGTGGTGATGGAGCTGAATTAGATGCCTATATAATAGGCGTATTTGAACCGTTGGAAGAATATGAAGGAAAATGTATAGCAGCAATACATAGACTAGATGATGATGATGATAAATTAATAATTGCACCAGAGGGAAAGATATATACCAGAGAACAAATAGAGGCTTTAGTAGAATTTCAGGAAAGATTTTTTAAACATATAATTATAGAGGAAACGCAGAATATAAAAGATGAAGGAGAAAGATAGTTATGGAGTGTAAATACATATTTTTTGATTGGGGGTATACTTTAATTAGTAAATTTGAAAATGTTGATGATAAAATAAATAAAATATTAGAAAAATACAATTTGCAATGGGATGATATATTTAGAAAATGGAAAAGTTATCAAATTTTAAATTCACTAGGAAAGATTACAGAAAAAGAGATATATGAAGATTTATCATTAATCTTAAATATATCTAAAGAGGATTTAGAAGAAATTGATATGTTATTATTAGAATCTCATATTTTAGATGAAGAAACAAGAAATACAATTATTAAATTGTATGAGAAAGGATATTATCTAGGTATTATAAGTAATAATTCAATTAGAAATGTAGAATACATTTTAGAAAGAGAAGATATAAAAAAATATTTTAAAAAAATAATCATTTCAGAAGCTGTTAAAGAAAGAAAACCTAATTTAAAAGTATATATGAAAGCTTTTGAAGATATTCCAAAACAAGAATATAATAAGATAGCTTTTGTTAGTGATGAATTATTAGAAGATTTATTAGGAGTGAAAATTTTAGGAGTAAAAACTATCTGGTATGAACAAGAAATAAATAATAAGTGGAAGAAAAAAGAAGAAATCTTAATGGAACCAGATTATAAAATAAAATCAATGAAGGAAATATTGAATATAGTATAAGAGATGAGATATGACATATAAAATAATATTGAAAAGAAAGTAGAAAGCTACTTTCTTTTTTTGCTTCAAAAAGAAAAAATTTTTACCTTTTGGGAAAATAGCACATTTCATTTCGCCTATTTATATAGAGACATAAAAAATCTCTAAAAATTTATAATTGAATAGCAATAAATATAAGACTTTATCTAATATAGATTATATTAGTAATAATTTTAAAAACACACTAATATTTTTTAATGGGAGTGAATTAAATGGGGAGAAAAAGAAATTTATACCATATATGGTAAAGATTATACGGTCATAACTCGGGACAAAAGAAAATGCCAATAGTGAAGAAATATATAATATTTTGGTTAGATATGCGTTAGAAAAAATTGATGAATATTTAAAATAATAACTATTATTTTGATTCACCTTTTATGAAATTTTCTTGTATAATCAATATAGCTGTTTAAGATTAGTTGTTATTCGGAAAGGAAATATTAAAGTATAACCAAAAGGAGCAACAGCAATTGATTTTGCCTATTCTATTCATGACGAAGTTGGAAATCATATGGTAGGGTGTAAAATAAATAGCATAGAAATGCCACTTGTTACTAAATTGCAAGATGGAAATATTGTAGAAATTATAACAAGTGAATTAGAAATGTTGCAGAAATTAGAAGAATGGAGCAAGTAGATAAATTATCAGAAGAGCTAATGGAAATACCAAATATGATAAGAGTAATAAAATAAATAAGAATAAAATATTAAATTCCTAATATAAATATAATAAATATTTATATTAGGAGTTTTGATTATGGTAATAATTAATAAAAAGAGAATTCAAATAATTATATCTGCATTGTTAGTAGGAATATTTACATTTTCGTTGCAAATAGCAAATAATAATCAAAAAGGAGAGAAAAATAAAAATCAAAATAATAAAAGTGTAATACAAACAACGGCTACGCCAGTGTCAGGAAAAACGGTAGTGTTAGATGCTGGGCATGGTGTACCAGATGAAGGTGCACAAAGTAGCAATGGAACAACAGAAGCAGAAACAAATTTAAAAATAACACTAAAAGTACAAAATTTATTAGAACAAAGTGGGTGTAATGTAATATTAACTCGTTCAGACGAAAATGCTATTTATGATTTAGATTCACAAACACTTAAACAAAAGAAAATATCTGATATTCATAATAGAGTAAAAATAGGAAATGAAAGTTCTGCTGACATATTTGTATCTATTCACTTAAATAAAATACCTCAACAACAGTATTATGGTTGGCAATGTTTTTATAAACCAAATGATGAAAATAGTATAAAATTAGCTAAGTTATTGCAAGAAAATTTAAATAAATCTATACAAAAAGAAAACAAAAGAGTAGCGATGAAATTAGATACTGTTTATATTATGAAACATGTTGAAATACCTATATCAATAGTAGAATGTGGATTTTTATCTAACCCAGAGGAAGAAAAACAATTATTAGAAAATACATATCAAGATAAACTAGCTTGGGGAATTTATAATGGAATTATAGAATATTTTTATGAATGAGTTGCATTTTTTTTGTGAAAATGATATATAATAATTAGATATTCAAAGGAGAAATGATTATGAATGATGAAAAGGAAAAGTTTAGAGCCTCATTAAAAGTAATTCAAGGAGGAAATGGTAAGAATACATCAATTGATATTCCACTAGAGGATAATAAAGAAAAAGACGAATTAGAAAAAGAAAAAAAATTACTAAAAATAGCTTATAGATATAATGGTAGATGTGATTCGTTTGTAGATGTGGAGACAGTAAGAAGGTTGAGGGAAGCAAGTGAAAAGTTTAAAAAATCATATGAAGCATATTTAATAGCTAAAAATAATCTAAAAAAAGCAAAAATGGAAATTAGTCCAAAAGAAGAGTATAAGATTCATCCACTTTATGAAGAAGAAGAATTCAGCAAAGTGAGATTTGAATTAGATGCAGAGAGATTTCAAAAAATCCTAGAAAGTTACAACAAACAAGTAAATGAAAATAAACCATTAGACATGCCAAGATTTGTAAATGAAGGTAAAAAGCATTTACGAGAATCAACAGAACCAGAAATAAAAGCACCGAGAAAAGGAGCGCAACATAAAAACTATAAAGTTCAGAAAAAGAAGCATGAAAAATTAAAAAAAATTGCAAAAAGAGTTGCAGCTATTACAGGAGTGTTAACATTAACCGCAGGAGTAGCCACATATGCATATAGTGAAATAAATAGACATATAGATAAACCAATAGATATGCAAGTTGCTCAAGAAGAAGGAAAGACGATAGAGCAAATGGGAATAAGCGAAGAAACAGCACAAAAACTATTTGAATTAAATGACGAGATTAAAGCAGATTTTTCTCAGATATCTATGGGAGAAGTAATGAAAATGGCAAAAGATAATTACCAAGTAAGTTATGAAGTTCTTCAAGAAAAATTAAGTGATCCATTAAAAACTAATGAAGAAGATATCACATTTGATATACAACAAAATGATGGACCAAATGACAAAACTTATTATATAAAATTAAAAGAAAATCAAGAAAAGTACAGATATGATAATTTTTTAGATCTAGGTTTTAATAGTAATATGCCAAAAGAAATTGCAGACTACATTGAAGTTATAAAAGAAAACCAAGATTTATTAAAAAAATTAGATGAAGGAAAGTGCACTAAAGAGGAAGCTATTAATAAAATTGGAGGTTCAATTGATAATATTAGTAGATTAGTTGGTGGACAAGATTTCTATTTGGTGGATGGAAAAATAGAAGTTGATGTAACTAGAAATTCTGATATAAAGAAACAAAGAGAGCAAAAACAAAACCAAATACAAGAATCAAAAAATGTAAGTACAAAAGATTTAACAGATGAAGAAAGATAATTAAATAAAAAGTATAATATTACCACTTCTTGCAAACAATATGGATAAAACATATTGGCAAGGAGTGGAATTTTTTGAATAAAAATAAAATATTAAAAATAAATGGAACTACATTAGACCAAGAACAATTAAAAAATCATTTAGAAAAAATAGCAACAAATCACAATTTAGTAAATAAGTCTCAGAAGAATACTTATCCGATACCATATCTAGAAGAGAATTTTAAAATAATAGAAGAAGTATATAATATTTTAAACGAACATTTAAAACTGGGTATTAGTATACATCCAGCAGGAGAATGGTTATTAGATAATTTTTATATTATAGAAGAAACAGTAAAACAAATAAAAACTGAATTACCATTAAAGAAATATATTAATTTTTTAGGAATAGGTAACGGACCATATAAAGGATTTGCACGTATTTATGTTTTAGCATCTGAAATAGTAGCATATACAGATAATAAAATTGAAAAAAATGATTTAGAAATATATCTAACTAGTTACCAAACAAAGAAAAATTTAAGCATGGAAGAAATTTGGAATATAGGATTATTTTTAAATATAGCAATAATAGAAAATATTAGAGAAATTTGTGAAAAAATATATACTTCTCAAATGCAAAAGTACAAGGCAGAAAATATAGTAGAAAGATTAGTAGAAAATAAACAAAAATCAGAATTGCTATGTAAAAATAATTCTAGTAGAAAAATAAGTAAAAAAGTATGGGAAGATATGCAATACCCATTTATTGAATACATGTCATATATACTAAAAAGATACGGGAAAAAAGGTTATAGTTATTTGAACGCTTTAGAAGAAACAGTTGAATTAGCTGGTATGACTGTATCAGATGTAATAAAAAAAGAACATTTTGATATAGCTGTTCGTAAAGTATCTATTGGAAATAGTATTACAAGTATAAAAAAAATACAAAGAATTAATTTTTTAGAAATATTTGAAAAAGTTAATGGAGTAGAAGAATTGTTAAAACAAGATCCAGCTAATGTATATGATAAAATGGATAATAAAACAAAAGAATATTATAGAAATAAAATTAAGGAAATATCTAAAAAAACAAAAATATCTGAAATATATATTACAAGAAAAATGTTAGAAATTGCAAATACAAAAGAAATAGGAAGCAAGCAGTCACATATAGGATATTATTTAATTGATAAAGGAGTTAGTGAACTATATATTGGACTAAAACGTAAGAAAAAAGATAGCATAAGCGAAAAAAGTAAAACAATAATATATATTTGTTTTACAACTTTTATTACTATGATTTTTTCTATAATAATAGGATATTTAGTAAATAAAATGACTAACAATATTTATTTAGGTTTTATAGGTTTTATTTTATTTTTAATACCAGTTTCTGAATTAGTTATTCAGTTAATTCAATATATTTTAAGTAAAATAGTAAAACCAAAATTAATACCAAAATTAGATTTAACTAATGGCATTGACGAAGAAAATACTACAATGGTAGTAATACCAACAATTATAAAATCAAAAGAAAAAGTTAAGGAATTAATGCGAAAATTAGAAGTATATTATTTAGCTAATGAATCATCAAATATATATTTTACTCTACTAGGAGATTGTAGTGAAAGTACAAAAAAGGAGGAAGATTTTGATAATGAAGTAATAGAAGAAGGAAAAAAACAAGTAGATAAATTAAATCAAAAATATAAAGTTGATGAAAAAGAGTTACCAATATTTAATTTTATCTATAGAGAAAGAAAATTCAATAAAAAAGAAAACTCATATCTTGGATGGGAAAGAAAAAGAGGAATGTTAAATCAATTTAATGAGTATATTTTAGGAAATATACAAAACCCATTTAGAGAAAATACTATAGAAAACAAAATAGAAAAAGAGCAATCTAAAATAAGAGAAAGATTAGAAAAAATAAAATATATTATTACACTTGATGCAGATACAGATTTAATATTAAATTCTGCATTTGAGTTAATAGGAGCTATGGCTCATATCTTAAATAAGCCAGTTATAGATGATAAAAGAAATATAGTAATAGATGGATATGGAATAATGCAACCAAGAGTTGGAATTAATTTGGACATTAGTTATAAAAGTTTATTTACAAAAATATTTGCAGGAGCAGGAGGAATTGATTCATATACAAATGCAATATCTGATATTTATCAGGATAATTTCAAAGAGGGTATTTTTACAGGAAAAGGAATTTATGATGTTGCAGTATTTTCAAAAGTTTTAAAAGGTCAAATACCAGAAAATACAGTATTAAGTCATGATTTATTAGAAGGATGCTATTTGCGTTGTGGATTAGTATCTGATATTATGCTAATGGATGGGTATCCAACAAAATATAATAGTTTTATGAATAGGTTATCTAGATGGATAAGAGGAGATTGGCAAATTGTTAGATGGATGAATTCAAAAAGTCCATTAAATTTATTGTCAAAATATAAAATATTTGACAATCTAAGAAGAAGTTTATTAGAAGTTAGTATTATAATTTCAATTATATACTTAAACATAATAGGAATATTTTATAGTAAAAATATTTATGGAATAGTCACTTTTTTATTACTAATTTCTGTATGTCCATTTATATTAGAAATATTAAATGAGATGATTTTTAAAAGAGAAGGAGAGCAAAAACAAAAGACTTTTACTCCAAAAATATCAGGAATAAAAGGAACAATTATTAGAGGAATATTAACATTAGGTTGTTTACCATATAAAGCATATATTTCAGCAAAAGCAATTATAGTTACTTTATATAGAGTACATTGTAGTCATATGCATTTATTAGAGTGGACTACATCAGAAGAAGCGGAAAAACAAGCAAAATCAGGATTAATCTCTTATTATAATCAAATGGCAATAAATGTACTATCAGGACTTATTTCGATAGGATTAGGAAGTTTAAAGGAAAATATCTGGGCTGTTTTTTTAGGAGTATTTTGGATTTTTATTCCTATATGTATGTGGTATATTAGTAAAGATGAAAAGAAGAAAAATAAAGTTGAAGAGTTAAACAATGAGGAAAAGCAATATGCAAAAGAAGTAGGAAAAAGAACATGGAAATTTTTTGAAACATATTTAACAGAAACAAACAATTTTTTGATTCCAGATAATTATCAAGAAGATAGAAAAGAAAAAATTGTTTTAAGAACATCTTCTACTAATATTGGTTTATCATTGTTAGCAGTTATTTCAGCTTATGACTTGGGATATATAGAGGAAGAAAAAGCATTTTATTTATTAAAAAATATAATATTTACTATACAAAGTTTGCCAAAATGGAATGGACATTTGTATAATTGGTATCAAATTCAGACCAAAGAACCACTAATACCTAGATATGTTTCAACAGTAGATAGTGGGAATTTAATAGGCTATCTTTTTGTAGTAAAAACGTATTTAGAAGAAAATATAAAAGATAGTAATAGAGACGAAATTCAAACATTAATAGAAATTATTGATAATACAATAAAAGATACTAATTTTTCAGTATTATATAGTAAAGAACAACAAATTTTTTCAATAGGATTTAATGTAGAAGAAAACAAATTAACAGATTCTTATTATGATTTATTAGCTTCAGAAGCAAGACAAGCTAGTTTAGTAGCTATAGCTAAAAAAGATGTACCGACAAAACATTGGAATTATTTAAGTAGGACATTAACAGTTTTAGGAAAATACAAAGGATTAATTTCATGGTCAGGAACAGCCTTCGAATATCTTATGCCTAATATTAACATACCAAAATATGAAGGCAGCTTATTAGATGAGTCTTGTAAATTTATGATTATGAGTCAAAAAGAATATGCTAAAAGATTAAATATACCATGGGGAATATCAGAAGCAGCATTTAATTTAAAAGATTTAAAATCTAATTATCAATATAAAGCATTTGGAATTCCATGGTTAGGATTAAAAAGAGGATTAGCAGATGAATTGGTAGTATCTAGTTATGCAGGAGTTTTAGCTATTACAGATGAACCAAAAGAAACTATTAAAAATTTAAAACAATTAGAAAACGAAGGAATGTACAATAAATTTGGCTTTTATGAATCAATTGATTTTACTCCGGAAAGAGTAGAAAAAGGGAAAAAATATGGTTTAGTAAAAACATATATGGCACATCATCAAGGACTAATTTTATTATCAATTAACAATTTATTTAATAATCAAATATTACAAAAAAGATTTATGAAAAATCCTCAAATTGAGGCAGTAAGTATACTTCTACAAGAAACTATGCCAGAAAAATTTATAATAACAAAAGAGAACAAAGAAAAAGTAGAAAAATTCAAATATAAAGATTATGAAAATTATATTCAAACAACATATAAAAAGATAGATGAAAGACTAATAACAGGAAATATAATTTCAAATGAAAATTATGTAGTGGCAATGAATGAAAAAGGTGAAGGGGTTAGTAAATATGAAGATATTTATATAAATAGATTTAAAGCTACAGATGATTATGGGCAAGGCATATTTTTTATTATAAAAAATATAAAAACAAAAGAAATATGGAGTTCAAACTATGCTTTTAATCAGAAAAAGGAAAAGAATTATCAAATTAGTTTTATGCCAGATAGAGACGAACAAGAACTTTTAAATGGAAATATAAAAACAACAATAAAAACAACAATTAGTTCACAAGAACCAGTAGAAATCAGAAGAGTAATTTTTGAAAATCAAGGAAATCAGGAAGAAATATTAGAAGTTACTTCTTATTTTGAACCTGTATTATCAAAAAAAGAGCAAGATTATGCTCATCCAGTATTTAATAATTTATTTTTAATCACAAAATTCGATGAAGAAACAAATAGTCTAATAGTAAAAAGAAAAAAAAGACAAATAGATGATAAAGAAATCTATTTAGCAACTAATTTATCCACAGATAGTGAAACAATTGGGGATTTAGAATATGAAATAGAAGAAGATAAGTTTATAGGAAGAGGAAATTTAGGAATTCCTAATATGATTAAAAATTCTATACCATTATCTAGAAAAATAGGATTAGTAACAGAACCAATTGTAGCATTAAAAAGAACTATAAAAATAAAGCCAAAAGAAAAAAAAGTAGTAGATTTAATAATTAGTGTAGGCAGAGAAGAAGAAAAAACAAAAGAAAATATTAAAAAATATCAATCTTTTGAAAATGTAAAAAAGGAATTTGAACTTTCAAGAGCAAGAGTAGAAGCAGAGAGTAGATATTTAAGAATAAAAGGCAAAGAAATAGCTATTTATCAAAAGATGTTATCATATTTTATTTTTGATAATCCTATAAAAAGTCAATTTATGAAAAAGAATACACAAATTATATATCAAAAAGATCAACTTTGGAAATATGGAATATCTGGAGACTTACCAATTATATTAATTAAAATTAGAGATGTTAATGATGGCTATGTAATAAGAGAAGTCTTAAAAGCTTATGAATTTTTTAGAACGAAAAATATTCAAACAGAAGTAGTAATATTAGATGAAGAAAAACATAGTTATGAAAATTATGTAAGGGAAGAGATAGAAAACTCTATTTTAAATAGTCAAATGTCATATTTAAAAAATATAAAAGGAGGAATATTTACATTAACAAAAGGTGAAATAGACAAAAAAGATATAGCACTTCTAGAAACAGTTTCAGACATAATAATAGATACTGCAAAAGGAGGATTAGAAAATAATATAAAAGATTTGGAAGAAGAATATTTAGAAAAATATAAGCAAATAGGAAATGAAGAAGAAACAATTATACCAGTACCAAAAGAAACAGAGGATATAAATGTATTAAAAGACTCAGATAAATGTAAATATTACAATGAATATGGAGGCTTTTCAGAAGATGGAAAAGAATATTTAATTAAGATTAATCAAGATAATAGATTACCAACTGTTTGGAGCCATGTTATGGCAAATGAGAAATTTGGTTGTGTTATCACTGAAAATATGGGGGGATATAGTTGGTATAAAAATAGTAGAATGAATAGAGTTTCTAGTTGGGAAAACAATCCAAGTTATGATATTCCAAGTGAAATTATATATTTAAAAGATGAAGAAAGTAAAAACACTTGGTCATTGGGATTAAACCCAATGCCAGATGAAAATAATTATAATATTATATATGGCTTTGGATATGCTAAATATTCTCATAAAAATATTGGGATAGAACAGGAATTAACTGTATTTGTACCAAAAGAAGATGCTTGTAAAATTGGAATTTTAAATTTAAAAAATACTACACCAAATCGAAAAAAAATAAAATTATACTATTATATGAAACCAGTAATAGGTGAAGATGAATTAAAATCAGAAGGATTTATTACAACGAATTTTGATAGAAATAATAATATAATTTTAGCCAAAAATTTATATAGAGATGAATTTAAAAATACACAAGTTTATATTTCATCTAGTGAAAAAATTATATCATATACAGGTGATAAAAATTTCTTCATAGGAAAGAATGGAATAGGAAATCCAGAAGCACTGCAGAAAATAAAATTAAATAACGAAAATGCACTAGGTAAAAATGCTTGTATTGCTTATGAAATAGAAGTAGAAATAGAAAGTTTTGCAAATAAAGAAATTTCAATAATATTAGGTGCTGAGGACAAGACAATAGATTGCAAAAATATTGCATATAAATATAGTAAAATAGCAAATTGCAAACAAGAACTAGAAAATATAAAAAATTATTGGAAAGATAGATTAGGAAGATTACAAGTGTATACTCCTATAGAGTCAATAAATATTATTTTAAATGGCTGGATATTATATCAAACAATTTCTAGTAGGCTAATAGGAAGAAGCGGATATTATCAATCTGGAGGAGCATATGGATTTAGAGATCAACTACAAGATACTTTAGGATTAAAATATATAAATCCTGAATTATTAAAAAAACAAATAATAAAACACAGTAAACATCAATTTATAGAAGGAGATGTTCTTCATTGGTGGCATGAAGAAACCCAAAGAGGTATAAGAACAAGATTTTCGGATGATTTATTATGGCTTGTATATTTAACAGAAGAGTATATTGACTTTACAGGAGATGAAGAAATTTTGCAAATAGAAACTCCATATTTACAAGGACCTATATTGGAAGAAGGAAAAGATGAAAGATATGATAAATATTTAGAATCAAACATTAAAGAAAATATTTACAAACATTGTATAAAAGCAATTGAAAAAAGTTTGAATTTTGGAGAAAATGGATTGCCTAAAATAGGATCAGGAGACTGGAATGACGGGTTTAGTACTGTTGGAAATAAAGGAAAAGGTGAAAGTGTATGGCTTGGCTTCTTTCAATATGCTATTTTAGACAGATTTATTCCAATTTGTAATAAAATGGGAGATGAGGAATTAGCCAAAAAATATGAAGATATAAAAATCAACTTGAAAAAGGCATTAAATACAAAGGCTTGGGATGGAAGATGGTTTAGAAGAGCATTCATGGATGATGGAAATGTATTAGGTAGTATGGAAAATGATGAATGTAGAATAGATAGTATTGCACAAAGCTGGAGTGTAATTTCTGGAGCAGGAGATAATGATAAAAAATATATTTCAATGGAAAGCTTAGAGAACCACTTAGTTGATAGAGAACATGGACTTATAAAATTGTTAGATCCACCTTTTGAAAAAGGAAAATTGGAACCAGGCTATATTAAAGCATATTTACCAGGTGTAAGAGAAAATGGTGGTCAATACACACATGAGTGTTGTTGTTAGCACCAGTTTTTAAGTTAGCCGTTCGAATGAAATGAGCTACGGATAACTTATGCAACCGAACAAAGTGAGGTTGTAAACCTTAAAGAATATTGATACTCTTAAATACATAAACTATTCACTAAACAAAATACACAAAACAACAAATTCTGTTTAGTACAATAAACAAAATTATTGACAAAAGAAAATAATTACGATATAATAGAATAAAATAAAGTGAACAAAGAGGAGAAAATTATGATTATTCGTGAAAAATATTTATCTAAAATTAGACCATTCTATGACCAAGATTTGATAAAAGTCATAATGGGTGTTAGAAGATGTGGTAAGTCAGTTATATTATTACAAATAATAGATGAGTTAAAAGCAAGAGGAATACCAGAATCTCAAATAATATATATAAACTTTGAATATGAAGATTATTCTTTTATAAAAAATGATATGGATTTACACAATTACATTAAAGAAAAAATAGTAAGTAAAGATAAATATTATTTATTCTTTGATGAAATTCAAAATGTCGAACACTGGGAAAAAGCGATAAATTCATTTAAGGCATCTAAAAATGTATCAATATTCATTACTGGTTCTAATAGTGATTTACTATCTGGAGAACTTGCTACACATATAGCAGGAAGATATGTAAGTTTTAAAACTTATCCATTCACATTTAAAGAAGTATGTGAGCTTAAAAATATAACAGATAGAAAAGATATAGAAGAAGTATTTGATGACTATATGACTTGGGGAGGAATGCCACAAAGATTTATGATGACAGATGAAGTTCAGACAAGAACATATTTATCAGACATCTATAATTCTATATTAGTAAAAGATATTATAGCAAGATTTAATATAAAAGATTTAGATTTATTTAATAGAATAGTAGAATATATAGTTACAACACCATCTCAAAATTTTTCAGCAGAAAGTTTATCAAATTATTTTGCAAATAAAGATGATAGAGAAGTTTCAAAAATAACTCTATATAACTATTTAGAATATATGACAAAAGCTATGATGATAAATAAAGCTGATAGATATGATGTTAGAGGAAAAAGAATATTAAATGGAAAATACAAATATTATTTAACGGATTTAGGTTTCGGTCAAATAATGAATGTTGGAAAAAGACCACAACTAGGAGCATATTTAGAAAATATTGTATATAATGAATTACTATCTAGAGGATATGATGTTAAAGTCGGAAATTTAGAAAATGGAGAAATAGACTTTATAGCGACAAGATTTAAAGAAAAGATATATATTCAAGTAGCTTACATTTTAGCAGATGATTCTGTTATTGAAAGAGAATTTGGAGCATTTAAAAATATAGAGGATAACTACCCTAAATATGTTTTAACAATGGATAAATTTGATTTTTCACAAAATGGTATAATTCATAAAAATGTAATAGATTGGTTATTAGAAGAAAAATAAGAAATTAAATAATAATATAGTAATTTATGAAATAGTACGAAAAATATATTATATAGCCTTAAGACAAAATCTTAAGGTTTATTTTTTTGCCCTAAACTTATACTAAAAATTATTTTTAAAGCCTTAAAATTGAATTTGAGGCAAATAGAAACTAAAAGAAAGGAGCATTATATGAACAAACAAAAATTAAAAGGTTTATGGATACCAGCAGAAATTTTATTAAATGAAGAACTAACAGATAAAGAAAAACTAATACTTGCAATGATTTTATATTTAAGCGAAGAAACATCAAGTTGTTTTGCAAGTAATAAATATATAGCAAATATAGTAAATGTAACAGCAGATAGAGTGTCAAAAATAATAAGTTCTTTAAGAGACAAGAACTATATAAAAGTAAAATTAAAATATAAAACAGATAGTAAAGAAATAGAAGAAAGACAAATTTTACCTATAGTCGAAAACATCAATAGGTGTAGTCAAAAACACCTAGAGGGTATAGATATAAATAACTATTCAGATAGTCAAAAGCAACCATACCCTATAGGTGATAATGATAAAGATATAATAAAAAATAAAAATAATTATAATAAAGAGGACACACATAAAAAGAAAAATATTCCATATAGAAGTGACAGGTATGGCGATGACTTCAATTGGGATAGCTTATATGCAAATTATAAAGAGATTAGTGCTACTTCAAATGTATAGCTAATCTCTTTTAATTTGCCTAAAAAACTATGAATAGTTTTTTAGCAATCCAAAATAAAAAAGTGAATTTTTATTTTGGATTGAATGGGGTGTGGGGTGATGCCCTGCCACACGAAACACTTTTTGAAGCAGTAAGCTAAAAAAGTGTTGTAGTGTGTTACAAGACAATTAAAAAAGAGCAGAATTTAAGAAATAAATATGTCTTATTAGCTAGTAGCATAAGAGAGAAACTAGCTGAAGCAAAGGAGGTGAGAGATGAGTTATGCAATAATAAGAAACACAAAATACAAAAGAGAAAATCTAAAAGGAATGTTTAGACACAACGAAAGAAGAAACAAAAATTATTCAAATAATAATATAGATAAAGAAAAATCATATTTAAATTATTCATTAAAAGAGCCACAATATAGTTATGAAAATAAAAAAGGAAGAATTAAATATGTAAATTAAATAAATTCAAATTTTACAAAATGCAAGAAATGTGGTATTATTAACATAATGGCAATAGCCATGTTGAAACCGTTATAAAATTATCACTTAAGGAGGTATAAACTATGAAACGGTATGAAAAATTTGTGCTTGAGGCAGAAAAGGGTATAACCTTTGAGCTCTCAGAGGGAACAAGTGGAGAGTTAATTATCAGAGCTCTGAACATTGCTACAGCCAATGTCTACTCTATAAACTATGTAAATCCTCCAATTCCAGAAGGATATAAGCATGTCTGTGGAGAATGGAACAATGGATTTGTAATTGAAAGATGTTCTGATGGAAGCCAGTTCGTTTGGATTCCTGTTGGGAGCCTTGATTCTAATGGAACACTTGATGGAGTTTCATTTGCCGAGAAGTTTGGAAGAAGAAATTATCGGAACAATGAATTCTCAGAAGGCGAATTTCATGAAACATTGACGGGCGAACTTGCCATGCAACTTGAAAGTGTTAAGAAATATGGGGGATTTTATATTTCTCGTTATAACATTTCCAAAAGTTCAGAAGGAAAACCACAGTCGGTAAAAGGCGTTATGCCGTGGGTAAACATCAATTTTGATGATGCCAAGAAGGTTGCATCCACTATCGAAGATAATGAAGCAGTTAAGAGTCATCTGACTTTTGGTGCAGAATATGATTCGGTATTGGAATGGTTTATCAAAACGGAAGTTAAAACTCTTACTGAAATTGTAGAGGACTCTACTGAATGGGGCAACCATTGGAATACAGAGAATTCTCCGAAGAAAGTAGTTGAAACAGGAAGCAGAGAAGAATGGTGTGCTAATAACATCTACGACTTTGCAGGTAATGTAGATGAATGGACACAAGAACAGAATAAAAGTTCACGTCGTGTTATCCGTGGTGGCAATTGCAACTTTAGTGGGAACAATTATCCTGTCGCCTGTCGCTATTTCGGCAATCATGTTATCATCTATAGCTTCACTGGTTTTCGTGCCACGCTTTATATTAAGTAGCACTGACCACTGTAAAACTATCCTAATTTGTTTCCAAACACAGATAGAAGGAGAGAACTTTGAAATTTCAGAGTTCCTCCTTCTTTTTTATATATTTTTTAATAGGGAGTTGGAGTGTTAAAATATGAATTATAAAAGTATATGTATTAGTAAATTGAAAAATTGAATATATGTATACTTTTCTATTTCCAATACAAATCACTTAATTTCTTCAATTCTATTTTAAAATCTTCTATTTGTTCATTAGTATAAGTATCTCTTAATTCTCTAGCTTTTTCAGACCATTCTTTGAATTGCTTTTCTTTAAATTCTTTCGTATGATTATAGTGTAAACCATGCATTCTTTTATATTCTCTGTTGTATTCCTTTAAAATTGAACTATTTTGAACTTTTTCTTTTTGTTTATTTAATGCTCCAATTTCTTTGCAAGTTTTTCCAGTATCTAAATATAAGCTATTGCAATATTTTTGGCCATTTTTTCCTTTTTGATTTGGATTTTTACTACTGGTTACAGGAATAAATAATTTTCCACAATTTTCACATTTATTGATAGTAAAATTATTTTGAATTACTTTAAATAACTCAAATCTAATTTGTTCTTCAGAACTTTCTAATTCATAGACTTCTTCTACAGCAATATGTTTTTCTTTGATTAATTTAACTACATCTTCTACATCTAATCTTCTCTCTTGTAGTGATAATCCTTTATTACAGACATATTTTGTTTTAAATTTGGTATCTAAAAAGATTGCATGTGCTGGATTAGTATTAAGATAGTGTATGTCAAAAAATCTTTTTGCCTCATATAAATATAGTCTTTCTTCTGTACTTAAATTTTTTACAATAGAGTTATTAGAATATTTACTTATCAATTCTAATCGCTTTTTTAAATCAGTCTTTTTTTTATAAGATTTTCTATTATATCTATTAAGACTTGTGTATAAAAATGAGTATATGGCGAAAATTCTAAACACGCTCTAACTATTTGAAACATTTTAAAGAAACAATCTAATTTTTCATCCATAATATTTGCTTCTTTAGCAGAACATACAAGTTCTATTAACCCAGTATACATTGTTTTCAATTTATCAAAATCTTCATAACTCATTATTGCAAATTCATATAATTTATCTCCAATATTATATTCAAAATCATGAGTAGCACCAAAAAATTCTCCTATCATTTTTTATTACAATTTTATTATTCTTAAGTGTAAAATTAGTTATCATATCAATGTTTCCTCCATTTTCAAAAATAGAATATAGCTATTTCAATTTTTAATTTATCTATAGACTTGCAAAAAAGTATTTACAACACTTTTTAAGGCTCTTATAATAAAAATCGCAAGTAGAAAATAGCACGTGTAAATAATTATTTTCTATCACAGTAAAGCACATTGAAAATTGAATAGCAAACTACAAGCACAGATAATGAAACTTTCGTCTGGCTAACGTGATGTGAAGGGGCGATTCTCTAAAAAGAGGAATGAGGGCAAATCTCATATGGGATTAAATCCACTTGTGGTTTTTAAATTGATAAGACATAGCAGAGTGTATTGTATAAAGTAAGGAAAAATTGGAAATAATTACAACTAAAGGAGTGAGATTTATGCAAGAAAGAAAAGAAAAGAAAAAGTATAAAAAGAAAAAGAATTTTAAAATAAATATTATATTTAATGAAAAAGGAGAAGCATTAGAGAAAATAATAGAAAGAGCATTTGGAAATTATTGTCTGAAGAAAAATTAAAGTAAAATAATGGTATTTAGTGAGATAATATGTTATAATACTTGCAAAGAGTATCAATATTATCTCATTATCTTTACATAGCAAGTAAGGAGGTAAATGTGAGCTATACAATAATGAATAATATTGATTATAAAGTAGGCATATATATAAGGCTTTCAAGAGAAGATGAAGAAAAAGAAAAATATCAAGAAAGTGAAAGTATTGGAAACCAAAGAACTTTGCTAATGCAATATATCAAAGAAAACAAACTAAACTTTATATCAGAATACGTTGATGATGGTGTAAGTGGTACAAGTTTTGATAGACCTGCATTTAATAGAATGATAGCAGATATTGAAACTCGGTAAAATCAATATGATCGTCACGAAAGACTTATCAAGACTAGGTAGAAATTATGTGCAATCAGGATTATACATTGAAACATATTTTCCAGAACATGAAGTAAGGTTTGTTGCAATATTAGACAATATAGATACGGCTTATGATACATCAAACAATGATATAGCACCATTTAAATCAATATTAAATGAAATGTATGCAAAAGATACATCAAAGAAAATAAATAGTGTATTACAATCAAAAAGAAATCTTGGAGAATATTTAGGAACAGCACCTTATGGCTATAAAAAAGATCCAGAAAATAAATACCATTTAATAATAGATGAAGAAGCAGCAAATGTAGTAAAACTAATATATGAAAAATATTTAGCAGGGTTTGGTACAATGCAAATAGCAGATTATTTAAGTAAAAAGAAGATTCCAATTCCATCAGATTATAACAAGAGAAAAAGGGGAACAAAGTCTTTAACTTATGGACTATGGCAACAATCTACAGTAAGATTTATTCTTTCAAATGAAATTTATACAGGAACAGTAATACAAGGAAAAAGAAAGAAAGTAAGTTTTAAATCTAAAAAATTTATAGATTTACCAGAAGAAGATTGGATAAAAGTAGAAAATATGCACGAAGCTATTATAAGTAAAGAGGATTTTGAAAGAGCAAAAAAAGTAATTCAAGCAACTAAAGGCTCAAGAGTAGTTCAAAATGATTACTTATTTAAGGGATTACTTAGATGTTATGATTGCAAAGGATATATTGGAATAAGAAGTCCAGATAAAAACGGAAATATTTATGGTAGATGCCAAAGATATGGAAGGTTTGGAAAATTTGATGTATGTTCACCACACAATTTTAATTATCAAGTTTTTGAAGAACAAATGCTAGAAGTTTTAAGAGAAGTTTGTAAAGAATATACCAATACAAAAAAACTAGAAGAAATTGCAAAACAGACAAAAACAAAACAATCAAAAGAAATAGATATAAAAAAACAAATAGAATCTTTTAAACAGCAGGTAGAGAGTGAAACTAGAAAGTTGGAAGTAATGTATGATGATAGACTGGCAGGAATTATAACACTTAAGGAATATATGAAAAATGCAAATAGAATAAAAGAATTGGTTAGAGGATATGAACAAAACATTAAAGAGCTTGAACAAGAGCTATCAGGAGAAAGTGATAAGACAAAAAATGATAATAGATTAGATAATTTGATAGAAGAGTTTCTTAATATGGAAAAACCAACAAAAGAAATAATTAGAGAATTTATAGAAAAAATTGAAATTCATAGCGACAAGCAAGTTGATATTTATTTCAATTTTAAACCATTACAAGATTTAAATAATAATTTTATATGTGCTAGAAAAGAATATGAGAAAAAAGTAGGATAGAAAAAATGTCCACAACAACAATACACACATAGTGCAATATGGGTTATTATAGCAGAGACAATGCTAGGATTTGGAGATAAAGCAACAGAACTATACAGAATGATAAATCCGATTGAACATGCAAGGACAAAAGAAGCAAGTAAAAAGTATAAAGTAGAGCCATATGTTATTGCTGCAGATGTTTATGGAGCAAGTAATTTAGCAGGACAAGGTGGTTGGACATGGTATACAGGATCAAGTAGCTGGTATTATAAAGCAGGAATTGAATATATATTAGGATTAAAAATAGAAAAGGGATATATGAAGATAGAACCATGCATTCCAAAAGAATGGAAAGAATACCAAATTCAATACAAATGGAAAGAAAGTATTTATAATATTAGAATAAAAAATTCAAATGGAAAGAATATGGGAGTTTCTGAGATAAAATTAAATGGCGAGAAGATAGAAAATTATATTAAATTAGATGGAAGCAGAAATATATATCAAATTGAGGTGACTATGTAAATCATTTATAGAAAGAACAGTATAATTATTTTGAATTATGCTGTTCTTTTTATATTACAATAAATCATAAAAATTTTGAAATACATAACCTTCACTTTTTAAATAATCTATGGAATCTTTTAAAATACTAGGAGTATCATTAACATCAGAAGTATCATGCATTAGAACAACTAAAGTTCCTTTGTTTTTAGCAGATTTTTTAAGATTGTTTAATAATTGATAATTAGAATATTTTTTTACAGAATCATTATTTAAACAATTCCAATCTACATATACATAATCCATTTCTTGAAGAAGCTTAGCACTTACCTTTTTTTGAGATTTATTGTTTGGAGACATATAACCATTTGGAAATCGAAATATATGAGAACAATAATTATCAATGCCAATCGCTTTTCCAATTTCGATATCAGTTTTTTTTACTTCGTTAATAAAACTATTATTACTTTCGTATAATTTTTTATTACTATGATCATAACCATGATTTGCAATATAATGACCATCATCATAAGCTCTTTTTACTAGTTCAGGATGTTTGGCTACATATTTTCCAATAACAAAAAATGAAGCTTTTACATTTTCTTCTTTGAGTATATCTAATACCTTAGGTGTAGCTCTAAGAGTAGGTCCATCATCAAAAGTTAAATATGCAATTTTTTCAGTTCCTTTTGTTAAAGACATTATTTTTTCTTTTGCGTTATCATTTAAGCCATTGTTTATTGAAAGCTCAACAGCCATGGAAAATGGATTATGATAATAGAAATACATAGAAAATATTATAAAAAATATAATGCACATAAAAATTAAAAACTTTTTATTAAAAATTAAAATTCTCATAATTAAACTCCTTATTTTAAATATATGTAACAGAAAATAAAAAAGTCATAAAAAATTTTTTATGACTTTTATTTACTATTTAATTGAATTAGCTTCTTCTTCTGTAATGTATCCATACTGAACCATTGCATTTAAAACATGAGATTGCCTTTTTTTGGCTAAGTCAGGATTTATAGAAGGTGAATAAACAGAAGGAGCATTTGGAATTCCAGCTAACATAGAAGCTTCTTCTAAAGTTAAATCTTTGGGTTCTTTTTTATAATATCCCATACTTGCAGCATAGATTCCATAATAACCATCACCAAAATAATTTGAATTTACATATAATGCTAGTATTTCATCTTTAGAGTAATTTTTTTCTAAATCGTAAGCACCAAAAATTTCACCTATTTTTCTAATTAAAGTTTTATCTTGATTAAAAATAATATTTTTTGCAACTTGTTGTGTAATAGTACTCCCACCTTCATCAAATTCTCCATCTCTAATATTAGTATACAAGGCCCTAGCAATACCAATAAAATCAACAGGTCCATGCTCATAGTAGCGATGATCTTCTACAGCAATTACTGCGTTAATATAATTTTTAGGTAATTGTTCAAAAGGAACAAAATGTTTTTTACTAGTTACTTCTTCTACACGAGATGTTAGAGATTTCTCATGGAGGGTTTTAGAGTAATATCCAAAACCAATTAGAAAAATAAAAGTACTAACAAGTAGTAGTAAAATTAATAAGAAAATTAATAATTTTTTTAGTATTTTCATAAATTTATCACCCTTTTTTTATATTATACAAGAAAGTTTGTTTTTTGAAAAGTAGGTTTGAAAAAATACTGTTACAGGTCAGTAAAAAATGCTTATGATGTCCAAGCATTGGCTCCAACTATAACACTTAGATTTTATTTAATGTCTTTTCATTTCATTCAAAAAGAAAATCTAATACAAGAAAATAAGGCGCTTTCACTCAAGCTCAAAATTATTATTATATGAATTTAAACTTTTCGAATGTAATTGGAGTAATCTTAGAATTTTTTAAATAATTTAATGGAAAATGTTCACGTCGAGCTTTAGCTCGGACTAAGTGAAAGGGTGCCATTAAATTATTTTAGAAATTCTTAGATTATGTATTGAACCGAGAAAAGTTTAAATTCATATAATAATAATTTTGCCCGTGAACATTACTCATTTTCTTGTAAAAGATTTTCTATTTTTCATTCCAATCAAACGTCATTAAATAAAATTTAAGTGTTATAGTGGGAGCTAAAGCCTGGACATCATAATAATTTTCTACTGAACTGTAACAAAAAATTATAAAAATCTATATAAAACACTTGAAATCATTGGTAAAACATGGTACAATAAGAAACGTATTAATCACATAAAGAGAGCCTAAAAGGTAGTGCCTAAGAAATAATAGAAGTTTTAGGTCCTAGAGGGTGAAGAACTTTATGGAAGAAAAACAAAAAGGGAGGAATTTAAAATGGCAGTAGTTGCAATGAAACAATTACTAGAAGCTGGTGTTCACTTTGGACATCAAACAAGAAGATGGGATCCAAAAATGGCTGAATATATATTTCAAGCTAGAAATGGAATTCATATCATCGATTTACAAAAGACATCAAAAAAATTAGATGAAGCTTATGCTTTCGTTAAAGAACAAGCAGAAGAAGGAAAAACAGTATTATTTGTAGGAACAAAGAAACAAGCACAAGAATGTATGAAAGAAGCTGCTTTAAAATGTGGAATGTTCTATGTTGATCAAAGATGGTTAGGTGGAATGTTAACAAACTTTGGTACAATTCAAAAAAGAATTCAAAGATTAAAAGATTTAGAAGCAATGGAACAAGATGGTACATTTGATGTGTTACCTAAAAAAGAAGTAATTCTATTGAAAAAAGAAATGGAAAAATTAGAAAGAAATCTTGGTGGAATAAAAGAAATGAACGAATTACCAGGAGTTATCTTTTTAGTAGATCCTAAAAAAGAAAGAATTGCTATATTAGAAGCTAAAAAATTAGGAATTCCAGTTGTAGGATTAGTAGATACAAACTGCAATCCAGAAGAAGTAGATTATGCAATTCCAGGAAATGACGATGCTATAAGAGCTGTAAAATTAATTGCAGACGTAATGGCAAATGCAGTTATTGAAGGAAAACAAGGTGAAAGCTTTGAACCAGAAATGGAAGAACAACCAGTTGATGAAGAAGCTACAACAATTGAAGAAGTAGTAGCAAATGAAGAAGAAAAAGTAGAAGAATAATTCTAAAAGTAAAAGAAGAGTGGAGCTTTTCTGCTCTATTCTTCTTTATTATTTACTATATTAATTTTGAAGGTATAGTATCAGATTAATATAGAAAAAATAAACATAGATATTTGTAATATTTTAAAATGTTATAAAATAAGAGTGTTTTTAATAAATAAAGGAGGAAATAAAAAATGGTTACAGCTAGTCAAGTAAAAGATTTAAGAGAAAAAACAGGTGCAGGAATGATGGACTGCAAAAAAGTTTTAACAGAAACAGATGGAGACATGGAGAAAGCAATTGAATTATTACGTGAAAGAGGAATTGCAAAAGCTGCTAAAAAATCAGGAAGAGTTGCAGCTGAAGGTTTAGTAGAAGCTTTTATTTCAGAAGATGGAAAAATAGGAGCTATTGTAGAAGTTAATTCAGAAACAGACTTCGTTGGAAAAAATGAAGAATTTAAAACTTTTGTTATGAATATAGCAAAACAAGTAGTAGAAAAAGACCCAAAAGATGTAGAAGAATTATTAGCTCAAGAATCAATTGAAGTACCAGGAAAAACCGTTAAAGAAGTATTAGTTGACAAAATTGCTACAATTGGTGAAAATATGAACATTAGAAGATTTGCAAGATTTGAATCTGAAGGCTTAGTAGAAAAATATATTCATGGAGATGGAAAAATAGCAGTTTTAGTAAACATGAAAAAAGGAAATAGTGAAGTTGCAAAAGATATTTGTATGCAAATTGCAGCTGCTAGACCAGAATTTTTAAATGAAGCTTCTGTACCAGCTGAAAGAGTTGAAAAAGAAAAAGAAATTTTAAAAGCTCAAACAATGAATGAAGGAAAACCAGAAGCAATTGCTGAAAAAATAGTACAAGGAAGAATTGGAAAATTCTTTAGTGAAATTTGTTTAGTAGATCAAGATTTTGTTAAAGATCCAAATATGAAAGTATCTCAATTATTAAAAGAAAAAGATGCAGAAGTAGTAGAATTTGCAAGATTTGAAAAAGGTGAAGGAATTGAGAAAAAAGAAGAAAACTTTGCTGAAGAAGTAATGAATCAATTAAAATAAGAAAATTTATGGAGACACGAATTGAAGTGTCTCTTTTTTATATATTAAGAAAGTTATTTTATAAATTTTTGCACACGAACAAATACGGAAATAAATTTCACAAAATCTCAAAAAACTACTGTATTTTTTCAAAATATATGGTAGAATGATTCTATCAAAAATAAATTAAGGAGAGTGGAAAAATTGTCAGAACTCAAATATAAAAGAGTACTATTAAAATTAAGTGGAGAAGTACTAGCAGGAAAACAAAAAACAGGAGTAGATGTAGAAACAGTAGGAAAAATATGTGATAAAATAAAAGAAATTGTAGAAATGGGAGTACAAGTAGCAATTGTTGTAGGAGGAGGAAACTTCTGGAGAGGAAGAAATGGACATCAAATGGAAAGAACAACAGCTGACTATATGGGAATGCTAGCAACAGCAATGAATGGATTAGCACTTCAAGACGCATTAGAAGCAAGAGGAATATATTCAAGAGTACAAACAGCTATAGAAATGAGAGAAATAGCAGAACCATTTATACAAAGAAAAGCAGAAAAACACTTAGGAAAAGGAAGAGTTGTAATATTTGCATGTGGTACAGGACATCCATATTTTACAACAGATACAGCAGCAGTACTTAGAGCAACAGAAATAAAAGCAGATATAATATTATTAGGAAAATCAATAGATGCAGTATATTCAGCAGACCCTAAGTTAGATCCAACAGCAGAAAAATACGAAGAAATATCTTATATGGAAGTATTAGAAAAAGACTTAAAAGTAATGGACTCAACAGCAACAGCAATGTGTAGAGATAACCATATGCCATTATTAGTATTTGGAATTGAAGATCCAGAAAACATAGTAAGAGCAGTAAAAGGTGAAAAAATTGGAACAATAGTAAAATGAGACACAGGGGACAGGTGAAAAGTGTCTCAAACAAAAATCATAATATGTTGAAAAGAAAAATGAGACAGACGAGGGGTGTCCCCAGTGTCTCAAAAAGGAGAGAGGTAAAATGGATTATAAAAGTTTAGATGATAAAATGGAAAAGTCAATTAGTGTTTATAGTGAAAAATTATCAGAGGTTAGAGCTGGAAGAGCTAATCCAGCAATTTTGAATAAGGTAAAAATAGATTATTATGGAACTCCTACACCTATTAATCAGGTTGCAGGTGTGTCTGTACCTGAAGCTAGGTTGATTGTTATTCAACCTTGGGATGCTAGTGTTTTAAAAGATATTGAAAAAGCAATTTTGGCATCTGATATTGGAATTAATCCAAATAATGATGGAAAAGTAATAAGACTAGCTTTTCCTGAATTAAATGAAGAGAGAAGAAAAGAATTAGTAAAAGATATAAGAAAAATGGCTGAAGAGGCTAAAGTAGCAATAAGATCTATTAGAAGAGAAGGTATTGATATAGCAAAAGCAGAGCAAAAAGAAGGAACAATAACAGAAGATGAGTTAAAACAAGCAGAAAATGAAATTCAAAAAATGACTGATAAAAAAATAGATGAGATAGATAAAATACTAGAGGGAAAAGAAAAAGAAATTATGTCAGTATAAATAGCTAAGGAGCGGTTTATGGATTTTAAAGTACAATTAAAAAAATATCAAGAACAAGTAAATAATGAATTGGAAAAATATTCAGGAAAAAAAGATGTACCAGAAAAAATATTAAATAATTCTATGGAATATAGTCTTATGGCAGGTGGAAAAAGATTAAGACCTATTTTAGTAATTGCAACATATGAGATATTTGGAAAAAATATTAATAAATGTATTCCATATGCAGTTGCTATTGAGATGGTACATAATTTTTCGTTGATTCATGATGATTTGCCAGGAATTGATAATGACGATTTTAGGCATGGAAAGCCTACTAACCATAAGAAATTTAATGAGGCAACTGCAATTCTTGCAGGAGATGGATTGTTAAATCAAGCATATATTGTAATTAGTGAAGATTTAATAAAGTCAGAAAGTGAAGAATTAAAAAATAAATTAAAAGTTTTTAATGAATTTTCCACTGCGGTAGATAGAATGATTGCAGGGGAATATATAGATACAGAATATGAGGGAAAGCAAATAACTGATGAGTATTTGGAATATATTCATAAAAACAAAACAGGAGCACTTTTAAAATTATGTGTTAGGATGGGAGCAATTTTAGCTAATGCTAATGAAAAGGATTTAGAAAAATTGACTAAGTATGCGGAAAAAATAGGATTAGCATTTCAAATAAAAGATGATATTTTATCTGAAGAAGGAAATGAAGAGATTTTAGGCAAACCAGTTGGTAATGACAAAGAATTAGAAAAATGTACATATGTTTCAAAATATGGACTTCAAGGGGCAAAAAAAATTCTAGAAGAAATAACAAAAGAAGCAATAGAGGAATTAAAAGAATATGGAGATAGAGCTGAATTTTTAAGAGAATTAGCTTTATATATAAAAGATAGAAATAAATAGGGGATTTAAAATAATGCTTAATTTGATTATATAATAAATTAATTAAGAACTATGATAAAAAATCCTTAAAGGAGAGCAGAAAATGAAGTTTGATAAAGAAACAATGCCAAAGCATATTGCTATTATTATGGATGGTAATAGAAGATGGGCAAGAGCAAAAGGAAAGCCAGTTAGTTTTGGACATAAAGAAGGAGCAAAAACATTAGAAAAAATCGTAAGATATGCTAATAAAATAAGATTAGAATATATTACAGTATATGCATTTTCAACAGAAAATTGGAAAAGAGCTGAAGATGAAGTAAAAGCACTTATGATGTTATTGCAAAATTATTTAGATGAATATTCTAAAAGAGCAGATACTGAAAATATTAAGGTAAAAATATTAGGAGATATAACAGCCTTGTCTGAAGGAATGCAGAAAAGCATAAAAAGGTGTATGGAAAGAACTAAAGATAATACTGGAGTAACTTTTAATATTGCATTAAATTATGGAGGAAGAGACGAATTAATAAAAGCAATAAAGCAAATATCTGCAAAAGTAAAAAATCAAGAAATAGATATAGAAGAAATATCAGAAAAATTAGTATCTGATAATTTATATACTAAAGGACAGCCAGATCCAGATTTATTGATTAGAACTAGTGGAGAGTTGCGCTTAAGTAATTTCTTACCATGGCAACTTGTTTATTCTGAATTCTTATTTTTAGATAAAAATTGGCCAGACTTTGAGGAAGAAGATTTAGATAAAGCAATTATAGAATACCAAAAAAGAACCAGAAAATTTGGAGCAAATTAAAACAAAATAATAAATATTTATAAGAAGAAAGGAAAAGAGATGGATATAAAAAGATTGACTTCAGGATTATTAGGATTTCCATTAGTATTATTAGTGTTACTAATTGGAGACAAAATAGTAGTAGATATAGCATTATCAATTATAGCATTACTTGCTATGAGTGAATATTTTAATGCTATAGCAAAGGTATCAAAACCAGTAAGATGGTTAGGCTATTTAAGTTGTTTTAGTATAGCTTTTATTCATGTAGTACCAAAAGAATATTTAAATATGATAGTAACATTAGGAGTTCCAACTATTTTAATAGTACTTTTTGCCCAAGTAGTTGCTACAGAAATGAGAACAACATTTAAGGATATAGCATACACATTTATTGGAATATTTTATGTTGTATTTTTTATTATGTTTGTAGCATTTATTGATGGAATGCCAAATGGAAAAATTTTAATTTGGTATGTAATTTTAGCAGCATGGGGAACAGATATATTTGCTTATTTAATAGGAAAACATTTTGGAAAGCATAAATTTAGTAAAGTAAGTCCTAAGAAATCAATTGAAGGATGTATTGGTGGAACAGTAGGAGCTGTTATATTAATGCTTATTTATACTTATGTTGCAAATACTTATTGGGGAATGAATTATTCATATATATTTATAACAGGAATAGGAATTATATTAAGTTTAGTTGGGCAAATTGGAGATTTTGCAGCATCTAGTATAAAAAGATTTGTTGATATTAAAGATTATAGTAATTTAATACCAGGACATGGAGGAATGTTAGATAGAATAGATAGTTTAATATTCTTAGCACCATTTGCATATGCATTATTTACGTTGTTATAAAAAGGAGGAACACATTGATATCTTTTATTTTATCAGCAATAAAAATAATATTTTTATTAGGATTTTTGATATTTATTCATGAGTTAGGACATTTTACTGTAGCAAAATTATGTAAAGTGAGAGTAAACGAATTTGCTATTGGTTTTGGACCAGCTATATGGAAAAAACAAGGAAAACAAACCAAATACGCATTAAGATTAATTCCATTAGGTGGATTTGTTAGTATGGAAGGAGAAGAAGAAAGGTCAGAAGAAAGTGGTTCTTTTTCTAAAGCAAGTATTCCAAAAAGAATAGCTATAGTTGCAGCAGGAGCAATTGTAAATATAATATTTGCTATTATAGTTTATTTTTTATTAATTGCCAATTCAGGAACATATATAACAAATGAAATTGTTTCAACTACAGAAGGATATCCGGCCCAACAAATAGGATTACAGTCTGGAGATAAAATTATTGAGGCAAACAATAAAAAAATTGATAATTTATATGATTTAAATAAAGCAATACAAGAAAATACAGAATCTATCAATTTAAAAATTGATAGAGAAGGAACTATACTAGAATATAATATAGTTCCAAAGCAAATAGCAGAACAACAAGGAGAAAGATGGTACTTAGGTGTTAATTTAAAAAGAGCAGAGGACACGATTGGTAATAGATGTTTAAATGCAGCAATGTCAACGAAAGAATTCGTTTTTTCTATTGTTGATAATTTAAAACAGTTATTTACAGGAAATGTTGGAATAGACCAAATGATGGGACCAGTTGGAATATCAGAAGTTGTATCTAAAACTAATGGTATTAAAGAATTTTTATATATGATGGCATTAATATCTATTTCTTTAGGAGTAACAAACTTGTTACCAATTCCAGCATTAGATGGAGGAAAAATATTAATTTTAATAATTGAAGCAATAAGAAGAAAACCATTAAAAGAGCAAACAGAAATAAATATACAATTATTAGGATTTTCGATTTTAATAGTGTTGTCATTATATGTTACATATAATGATATAATACGAATATTTTAATAAAAAACATTTGACAAATAAAAATATTTAATAGATAATATAAATATCGAATTACATTAAGAAAAAAGCTTTAAAATACGAAGGAGGAAAAACAAAAAATGTACTTATTTAATAGAATTACGGTAAATCCACAATTACCAAAAAGAATTGAAAAATTATCAGAAATAGCCAACAATTTATGGTGGTCTTGGAATACAGAATTTTTAAGATTATTTCAAAGAATAGATGGAGACCTATGGGAAGAATCAAATAAAAATCCTGTTAAATTTTTAAAACATGTTTCTCAAGAAAGATTAGAAGCGGTAACAAAAGACATAGGATTTTTAAAAGAATATGATAAAGTAGTATTAAATTTTGACGGATATATGAACAGTAAAAACACATGGTTTTCTAAAAAATATCCAGAAGAAAAAAATGATTTAATTGCTTATTTTTCAGCAGAATATGGAATTGACGAGACAATTCCAATTTACTCTGGAGGATTAGGAATATTATCTGGTGATCATTTAAAATCAGCAAGTGACCTTGGAATTCCACTTGTTGCAGTAGGACTATTATATAAAAATGGATATTTTAATCAAAAAATTAATGGAAACGGAGACCAAAAAACAGAATATAATAACATTGATTTATATGATTTACCAATTAATCCAGTAAAAGATGATAAGGGAGAGGATTTAACAATATATGTTAAATTTCCAAAAAGAAGATTATATTTAAAAGTTTGGCAAATAAATGTAGGAAGAGTAAAATTATATTTATTAGATTCTGATATTGATAAAAATAATGAAGAAGATAGAGATGTTACATTAAGACTATATGGTGGAGATCAAGAAATGAGAATTCGCCAAGAAATAGTACTTGGAATGGCTGGAGTTAATTTATTAAAAAATTATCTTCATTTAGAGCCAACTGTATATCATATGAATGAAGGGCATTCAGCATTTTTAAATTTAGAAATTATAAAAAATATAATAAAAGAGAAACAAGTTTCTTTTGAAGTTGCTAAAGATATAGCAAGCTCAAAAACAGTATTCACAACACATACACCAGTTCCAGCTGGAAATGATATATTCCCAATCCAATTAGTTGAAAAGTATTTTAAAGATTTTTGGCCAAGATTAGGATTATCAAGAGAAGAATTTTTAATGTTAGGAATGAAGCCAGGAAAAGACTTAGCAAAAGGATTTAACATGGGAATTTTAGCGTTAAAAATTGCAGGAAAGAAAAATGGAGTAAGCAAACTACATGGAGCAGTTTCAAGAGAATTATTTGGAGAAGTATGGCCTGAAATAGCAGCAAATGAATCACCAATAGGATATGTTACAAATGGTATTCACACATGTTCATGGCTTGCACCTAAAATGAAAGAATTATATAATAAATATTTGATTCCATATTGGCAAGACAATATGCATCAAGATCAAGTATGGGAAAAAATAAAAAATATACCAGACGAAAAATTATGGAATGTACACAACGAAAGAAAAATAAAATTATTAAAATTAGTAAAAATCAGTACAACAGAAAGATTAAGAAGATCTGGATATAGCTATGAAGAGATTAATGAAATTGTATCAAAATTAAATCCAGATGCTTTAACTATTGGATTTGCAAGAAGATTTGCAACATATAAAAGAGCAACCTTAATTTTTAAAGATTTAGAAAGAATTACACAAATATTAAATAATAGTGAAAAACCAGTCCAATTAATTTTTGCAGGAAAAGCACATCCTGCTGATAAAGAAGGACAAGATTTAATAAGATATATACATCAAGTATCTATGATGCCACAATTTAAAGGAAAAATTTTCTTACTTGAAAACTATAATATAGCAATGTCTAGATACTTAATTAGTGGTGTGGATGTATGGTTAAACAATCCAAGAAGACCAATGGAAGCATCAGGAACAAGTGGTCAAAAAGCATCAGTAAATGGAGTTATAAACTTCAGTGTTTTAGATGGATGGTGGGCTGAAGGATATACTCAAAACAATGGATGGACAATAGGAACAAATGCTGAATATGAATCTTATGAGGCACAAGATCAAGCAGATAGCCAAAGTATGTATAGAACATTAGAAGAAAAAATAATACCAACTTATTATGATAAAGATAGAAATGGAATGTCTAAAAAATGGGTTGAAATAATGAAAAATTCTATTATAACAACAGGTGGAAAATATAGTACAGCAAGAATGTTGGTTGATTATACAAATAATTTATATATGCCACTTTGCAAGTTAACTAAAAAATATTATGAAGATGTTGATAATGTAGCAGCATATAACTCTTGGAAAAAAGATTTATATAAAAATTGGAAAGACATAAAAATAACACAAGTAAACAATTTAGATAATATTACAATAGATGCAGGAAATAATATTGAAGTAGCATGTGAGGTAGAACTTCCTAATATTGATGTAGAAAACATAACAGTAGAAGCATACTATGGAAAAATATTAGAAAATGGAGTTGTAGAAAATGTTAGTATTATTCCAATGACTTTATCAGATTCAGATGAGGAAGATAAAAAATATTATTTTACAGCTAAAATTGAATTAACAACAGGTGGAAATTATGGATATACATTTAGAGTTATGCCAAAACATGAGATGTTACTAGAACCAGCAAATTTAAATTTGGTAAAATGGATTACTAAATAATAAATTCAAAAAAATAGAAGTCTTACAAATAAGCTTTATAAAGCTTTTTGTAAGACTTTAACGCTTTTAGTAAGTTATAAAAGTGCACTTAAAACTAAAATGCCCAAATTATCATTATATATTTCATTAAACTGAGTAATTGGTAATGGATTTTCTCCGATACCAGATTCTATAGTATATCCAGGTTTATTGTATTTTTGAATAAACCAATCTTTAAAACCAGCAAAGCTTGAATTATATGGCGTTTCTGCGAGTAAGTATCCACTAGATTCTGCTAATTTTTGTCCTATTTCAAAACTATTTGATGGATTATAATTTTGAAACTGCCAATAAATTTCTTTTCCTTGAGTATGGTAAGCTAAAACTAAACTGAAATTATGCATTAATGTAAAATTATAAATTGCTAGAGACTCTGGTTCAGTCAATGGCCCATACCCAACAAAATCACGAGGTGCAGGTCCGAGTAAATCCCTGAGAATATTTTATTTCTTTTGCTTGTTCCCAACCAGCAGGAAATTGTAAATTTAAATCCACACCACGAATATTTGCTTTCCAACCACTTACAAAAGGAACAGTTGGATAATTATTAGCAATTTGCTTAGCAGAAAGATAAGGAATAGAAGTTGAAGATAAATTACCAGTGACTAAGTCAACTCCATCAGGATTAATCATAGGTGCAATATATATAGAAACATTATTATAAATATATCTTGCATTATAATTATAAATACTAGAATTTAGAGCATAAGCCTTACATAAGTTTTCTAGGAATTTCATAACCAAAACAGAAGTAATCCATTCATTTGCATGAATTGCAGCACTATAAAAAACTTTTTTTGTACCATTTCCAAAACGTATACAAGGTATAGACTTATTTAAGTAGCTATATCCAATGTTAAATATTTCTAAAAATGGGTAAATAGAGGCAAGAGAATTAATGTTAGAAGTCAAAATTGAGTATGTATAATTAATATTAGTAGGAACAATATCATCAAAATAATTAATAATACGGTTTTGACAATTATAAGTGTCTTTATTTTTTAAAAAATCTTTCATAATATTATCAAACCTTTCCAAGATAAAATAAATAATCATTACATTATATGAAATAATTATTATATTGATATTAAAATAAAAGATATAAAGAATTAGGTAAAAAAATTAATCTTTTTTGTTGAAAATTTAAAAAAAAGAAGTATAATAAGTATGAAAAGTATAACAAATACAACCTAAGAAGGAGGAAAAGTAAAATGAAAAAAGATAAATATGTAGGAATATGTAAGGTTGGAGAAAAGGGGCAAATAGTAATTCCAAAGGATGCAAGAGATATGTTTAATATCAAACCAGGAGATTCAATTATTGTATTATGTGACAAAGAAAAAGGAATTGCACTTGTAAAATCTGATGTAATTGAAAATATAGGTGATGATATTTTAGGAGGAAAAAATGGAAAATAAAAGATTAGATTATTTAGATAATATCAGATGGATAACAGTTGTATTAGTAATTATTTATCATATTATATATTTGTTTAATAATAGTGGAGTAATATCAAATATAGGAGTTAAGGGAATTCAAATAATGGATACATTTTTAATATTTGTATATCCGTGGTTTATGTGTTTATTATTTATTGTATCAGGGATTTCCTGTAACTATTCATTAAGAAAAAGAAGCAATAAAGAATTTATAAAAGATCGTGCCAAAAGAATACTATTACCATCAGTTTTAGGAATATTTATATATGGTTGGATTTCAGGATTTATTACTGCACAATATACAGATATGTTTGCTGGAAATGGAAATAATATACCAGGATTTATTAAATATTTTATATATAGTCTTATGGGAATAGGACCTTTATGGTTTTGCCATGTATTATTTATAGGTTCATTATTAATTGTTTTAATAAGAAAAATAGATAAAAAAGAGAAAATAAACAATTTATGCAAAAAAATAAATTTGCCAATACTATTCATATTGGTTTTACTTGTATGGGGAAGTTAATTTATATTAAATACTCCATTAATTACTGTATATAGATTTGGAATATATTTATTTATGATGCTTCTTGGATACTATGTATTTTCTAATCAAGAATTAATAAAAAAATTGGAAAAAATATCTATTCAATTAAGTTTAATCTCAGTAGTAACTGGTATATGTTATGTATATACATATTATGGACAGAATTATACAGACAATAAAATATTAAATAGTTTCTTTACTAATTTGTATTTGTGGATTATGATATTATCAATAATGGGGATAGGAAGCAAATTTCTAAATTTTAAAAATAAATTTACAGTTTATATGACAAAGAATAATTTTAACATATATATTCTTCATTATGTTGTTGTACTACTATTAGGATATGTAACAGTAACATTTTTAAATTTACCTTTTATTTTAAATTATATAGTTATTTTAATAGGAACAATAATAGCATTACCTATTTTAATTGAGATAGTTAAAAGAATACCTATAATAAGGTTTATGGTATTAGGAATAAGTAAGAATAAATAAACTAATTAATATATATTTTATAAATAATAATAAAACATTTTAGATAATTGGAGGTATGTATGAACATAGGAATAGATATAGATAATGTAATATCAAATTTTAATGAGGTATTATTAAGTGAATATTTAATTCATGATAAAGAGTTAAGAGGAAAAGGAATTATAAATAAAAATGCAGAGTATATTAGAAAAGCTATGTTTGACTGGTCTGAAATAGAAGAAGAAAATTTTTATAAAGAAAACATAGAAAGAATTGCAAGAAAATTAGATCTTATTGAAGGTGCAAAGGAGTATATAAATAAATTACATGAAGATGGAAATACAATTTACATTATTACAGGAAGAGACAATGGTGAATATTTAGAACCATATACTATGACAAAAAAATGGCTTGATAGTCATAACATATATTATGATAATTTAATATTAACAAATGCTTACAATAAGCATGAAAAATCCGAAAAATGTATAGAAAATAATATTGATGTTATAATTGATGATTCAGTTAGTATATGTAGAGAATGTGTTAATAATGGTATAACAACACTTTTAATGGATACACCATATAACAAATATGAAAAAAGTATTCCTAAGGTTTATAATTGGAAAGAAATATTCGAATATATAATAGAATATAAAAAAGAAAAATTAAATGTGATTTTAGATACAGATACATATAACGAATGTGATGATCAATTTGCCCTTGCATATATGATTAAAAATCAAGATATATTTAATATTGAAGCGATAACAGTTGCTCCTTATTCTCATAAAAATAGAAATGAAACTGTTATAAGTGGTAGAGAAAAAAGTTATAATGAAATATTAAAAATATGTAATTGGTTAGATTTTGATACAACAAATAAAGTGTTTAAAGGTGCAGAAGATTATATACATAATGGATATGAAGAATATAATGATGCGGTTGATAAAATAATTGAAGTAGCATTAAAAAATAATAAAACTTATATTATGGCAATAGGGGCAATTACCAATATTGCTATTGCTATAAAAAAAGAACCAAGAATAATAGATAAAATAGAAGTTATATGGTTAGGTGGTAATGAATTAGGTTACAAAGATAATTTAGAATATAATTTTAGACAAGATATTGAGGCTATAAAAATAGTTTTTGAATCAAAAATTAAATTAACTATTTTACCTTGTGAAAATGTAGTATCAGCATTAAAAATAAACATAAATACATTAAAAGAAAGAATTGGAAACAAATCAAAACTATGTGATTATTTAATAGATAGATTTTATAATGATGGATATCACGGAATTCAAAAAGAAAGAGTAATATGGGATATATCAGTTATAGCATATATGATAAATAGAAATTGGTTTAAAACTACAGAAGTAAGTTGTCCAGAGATAAAGGATGATACTTCTTATGAAATTACTGAAAATAATCATAAAATAACTTTTGTAACAGAATTAGATAGAGATAAAATATATGAAAATTTACTTGAAAAGTTATAATATAACTTTATTAAAAGTAGAACATTTTAAAATAATTTCTTAAATATTAATAAAGTTAAAAGGAGTGAAAAATGAAAGATAGAGATATTGCTGTAGTTGTAAGTAATGCTAATAAAGATGTAAGTGCAATAGAAACAATAGATGCTATCAGAAATGCGGGATTTACTAATGTGTTTATACAATGGTATAACAGAGATTGGAAGCCAACACAAGAAGAACAATTAGAATACATAAGAAAAAAAGGATTAAATATTATTTTTGCACATCTAGGTTATCAAAACATAAATGATTTATGGTTAGAAAAAGAAGCGGGAGATAAATTGGTAGATAGATATAAAAATGATATTAAAATTTGTAGAAATAATAACATACCAATGGTTATTATGCATCTGACAAGTAAAAGTGAAGCACCTAAATATAATGAAATAGGATTAAAGAGATTACAGGAAATTGTTGATTATGCCCAAAAATTAAATATTAAAGTAGCATTTGAAAATACAAAAATTAAAGGTTATTTGGACTATGTAATAGATAATATAAAAAATAAGAATGTAGGTATATGTTTTGATTCTGGACATTATCATGTGCATTTTAATGATGAGTTAGATTTTCCTAAATTTAAAGATAGAATATTTGCAGTACATGTACATGATAATGATAAAAGTGATGATCTTCACTTAATTCCATTTGATGGAACATTAAATTGGTCTAATGTTGTAAAAAATTTGAAGGAGTGTAATTATAGTGGACCAATTACTTTGGAATTGTGTTATAGATATGAATATTTAAAGATGGGAATTAATGAATTTTATAAAAAAGGTTATGAAGTAGGAAATAAACTAAAAGAAATGTTTGAAATGGATGAGGTGATTTTATGAAAAAAAGACAAAAAGTATATGACTTATATTGGTATTTTGCTTGCGAAAGACAGAATATATTTTTGAAAAAGCTTAATGGAGAATCTGCTCCATGGACTGATGATAAAATTTTACAGGAATATAAATTTTGCAATAGTTATAGGATTAATGATAGAGTTAGCCAATATTTATTAAAAAATGTTATATATAACGGTAAGAATTATTTTGATGAAGATATGCTATTTAGAATATTGTTATTTAAATTATTTAATAAAGAATCTACTTGGGAATTATTATTAAATAATTTTGGAGATATTACTTTAAAGACATTTAATATAAAAGAATACTCTAAAATATTAGAAAAGGCTATTTCAAATGGTATTAAAATATATAATGATGCTTATATAAGTTGTGCAAATAAAGCATTTGGTTATAATAGAAAACATGATAATCATTTGGCATTATTAAATAAGATGTTTAATGAAGATAAAATACAAGATAAAATTATTAAATGCAACACTATGGAAGAAGCATTTAATATTATAAAAAGTTATCCTTTAATTGGTAATTTTATGGCTTATCAATTAGTAACTGATATAAATTATAGTGAAGTTGTAAATTGGAAAGAAGATGAATTTACAGTTGCTGGCCCTGGTTCATTGCGTGGAATAAAGAAATGTTTTATAGATAAAGGTAAAATGACTAATGAAGATATTATAAGATATATGTATGAACATCAAGATGAAGAGTTTAAAAGACTTAATTTAGAATTTAAAAGAATTGGTAATAGACCATTACAATTAATAGATTGTCAAAATATATTTTGTGAATTAGATAAATATTGTAGAAAAGCATTACCAGATTTAAAATCAAATAGAACTAAAATAAAGAAACATTATGTGCCTAAAAATGAGAAAATTGAATATATTTATCCTCTAAAGTGGAAAATATAAAAAAGGGAAAAAAATACTATTAAAATATAAATTACAATCATTGAATATGAATGAATAATAATTATGGCAATAAATTACGAACTAAGTTTTCTTATTCACAAAAATTCTTAGATGAAGATATTAAAAAAGTAATTTCAAAACTTACTCCAGATGAATCAAAACATGTTAGTAGAGAATTATCAAGATTTGTACGAGATGACTGGGGAAATGTTAAATATAATTTTATGGAGTAAAACATGGATATAATTTGTATGATTTATTTCCAGAAAATAAAAGAAAATTTATAAAAAGAGGATTAAATTTGTATTCTTCAAATGTAAAAAGAAAAAAAGAAAAGAGTAAAATATGTCAGCGATGTTAGTTCAGCAAGTAAAAAAATAGCTGATAATGATAGAAAGATAGCTATAAAAGAAAAAGAACTATATAGTGAAGAAGTAAAATTACAAAAAGAACAATAAAAGGAACGCAAAAGATTAGAAAATAATAGAACAATGTAAATAAGTAGTATTAATGATAAAAAATGTATGCACACAAAGATGTTGCTTTTGAATTTGGAATGTAGATTAGTCCAAAATTTAATTGCTTTTAATTAATGAATTTGAACGATTAAAGGCTGAAGAACAAAAGCAACTTGGCTGGAATGCGAAATGCATACTGATATAAAGTATCTTAATAACAAATAGAAAGAATTATATAGGAGAAAATAAAATATGGAAAAGTGTAATAAAATTGTAATTTTTGATTGGGGTGGAGTGATTGAAAACAATAATCAATCTTATTATAATATTAGTAAAGCAATTATAGATATTATGAGAAAATATAAATGTAAGTTAACAGATCAAGAGATACTAGAAGTTTGCACCAATGGAAAGAAATTGTTTAATACATTTATTGATGATGATGAACAAACAACTATAGATTGGTTTAATGAGATAAAAGATAAATTAAATATAGATTGTAATTATGATGAATATAAAAATGCATATTATGAATATGGCAAAAAAATACCATATCATAAAGATGTTATTAAATTTGCCCATAGTTTAAGAGATAAATGCTATATTGCCATGTTTTCAAGTTTAGTAAAACTTGATGAAGCAAGAATTAATGAGCAAGTAAATTTATCTTCATTTGATTATATTTTTTTAACATACAAAATGGGATTTAGCAAACCTAATTCAAAGGCTTTTGAATATATAGAAAATACTGTTAAAATTAATCCAGAAAATATTTTATTTATTGATGATACGCAGATAAATATAGATGAAGCAAATAAAAGAAAATGGAAAACGTGTAGGGCAGATGGATTTGAGTTTGAAAAAATAAAAAGAAGTGTGGAAGAATTTTTAGAAAAAGGAGAAATAAATGAATAATTTAGAAGAAAATAAAAAAGTATATAATGCAATAGATTATGGATTAAATCCAAAAAATAAAGATAATTCAGAAGAGCTACAAACACTTATAAACTTAGTACATAACAATGGAGGAGGAGTAATATTTATTCCTATAGGAGTTTATATTTTTGATTCTGCAAAAAGTTCATGGAATATGACTAAGAATATAACAGCAATTTGTGAAATGAAATCTAATGTATCTTTAATTGGAGAATCTTTAACTGACACAGTTCTAAAAGTTGTCGGTAATACAGAAAAAGGCTCAGCTTTATTTTGCCATAATAGCGAATTTTCAAAGGAGATATTACATTCTTCAAATGCTCAAAATTTTACAATTGATATGTCTGAAGCTACTTTAAATCAGTATACACATAGAGGAAAGGCTTTTTATTATAGTGGAGTTAAAGATTGTATTTTTAGAGACTTGCGCCTTATTTCCACACCATCTACAGCTCTAGGAATAGATATGTTAGATAATGTAGTTATTGATTCTGTATACATTTATGAAGGAGGAAGATCTTGGAATTATGGTGGTAATGGAGGTGCTGGAATTGGAATAGGTACTGGTTTGTGGGAAAATGAAAATTATATTATTAGAAATTGCATCTGTGTATCATGTGGACATTTTGGAATATTTTTAGAAGATCAGGGAATTTTTCATAATAAAGAAAATTTTCCTGAAGCCCAGATTATTTCTAATAACATAGTTAGAAATTGTAGACATTATGCTATTGGTATCCGTGGAGGAGACACAGTTTTGGTTTCAGCTAATAATATATATAACAATAATGGCGGACTATATGTAGATTATGGGGCTAGAAATATAATATTTAATGGTAATGTTATAAAAAGTTCTAAGGAAGCTGCGTTTTGTATTGGAAATGAAGATAATGATATAAATAAAAATTTTAAAAAATGTAAAAACATAGTATTAACAGGTAATACTTTTATCGAAAATAAGATAAATATACTAAAAAATGCGGAGAGTTTTGAATATATAGAAAAAAATAATATATTTATTGATTAATTATCTGACTACATAAAATAGATGAAAATGTAAAAGAGCGTATTTTAAAATGAGATAAAATAATTTAAGGAGCAACAAATGAAAGAATATTTTTATAGAAGAGAATACAAATATATGTATGCTAGCATATTTTTTTACAACTTTGCATATGCTTTAATCGAAACTTTTGGGACAGTTATGCTATATCAAGCAGGTCTGCCAATATATATGATTTTATTAATATATGGTATGAGGTTTCTTATTACAGGATTGATAACACCATTATTTGTAACAATATCAAATAAGATTGGAGTGGCAAAATGCGTATTAATTTCAAATATATTTAGTATTATAAATTCTTATTTTATGCTAAATAGTGAGAATTTATATTCTAATATAATAATTTTTATAATAGCAATGGGATTAATGGGACTTTCAAATCCATCATCTGACTCACTTTCTAATAAATATGTAGAGAGTAAACATAGAGGAAGATTTAATAGTATATATTTTATAAGTAAAATATTAGGAATAGTTTTGGCTAGTGTTTTAGTAGCGTGGGGAATAATAAGTAATAATAAGGTTGTGTTATTGAGTATAATTACTATTTTCTATATATTACAATATATTGTAATTTTACAAATTGATTATAAACCAGAAAAGAAAACTAATACATTTAAGTCTAGTATTAAATATTTATTACATAGTAAAAGTAAATATAAAATTATATATGCATTAAGGGCAAACCACATAATAGAAAGATTATTTGTTCCACTATATTTATATATAGCTTTAAAAGATTTTAAAGCATTTTCTGTTGTAGTTGTAATATCATTACTATTTCAAATAATTACAGTTACACTAATTGGAAAATATACTGATAAAAATATAAAAAAGGCTAATACCCTAGTATCTTTAATAAGGTTAATTATAACTTCAATTTACCTTTTTGCAAAAAATAAATTTGTAATTTCTGTAAATAAAACAGTCAGTGATAACTTAGAAAAAGTTTACGAAACATCAATACAAACTTCTATACAAAATATGATTAAAGAGTCAAAAGAAGATCATGATTTATTATCTGCGGTAGGTCAAATGAGTTTATGTTTTGCAGAGGTTGTGATATTGGCAATTTTATCTATAATTTCAAAATATATTGGAGAAGACATTTTTTATTTGATATTTTTATTATCAATAATATCTACTGCTGTAATAAATTTTCAAATAATAAAAGAAGAGAAGGATTAAATTATTTTTTTATATAATTATAGATTGCATTTAATCCTTAACATCGTTTAGTACCATGATTTTATCTTAAGGGTCAGTTAAGTTACCGGTTACAGATTACAATGTGATTTTTTTAAAACATTATGTAGTAATTTCTATGTTTTTTTAGAAGTATGGTAATTTTTTGTGACTTATAGTATAATTTACGTATATTTTAAGGAGGCTATTATGAATAATAATTGGAATTTAAAGAAATTGGAAAAACAAGCAAGTGGTAACCAAGAATTTGATGATTATGTATTAAATATATCTGGAATATTGAAATATCAAAATTTAAATGTTTTAGACATTGGCTGTTCTAATGGATTTAAAACCAAAATGCTATTTGATAAATATGATAATATTACACATATTAATGGGATAGATATTGATGATACTGCAATAAATGAGGCAAAAGAAGAATTTAAGAATAATAGCAGATATAATTTTGAATTAAAGAGTATTGATGATTTACACGATGAAAATAAATACGATATTATTAATTTATCTTACGTTTTACAACATTTAGAAAATCCAGAAAAAATTTTGGCAAATTTAAAGAAGAAGTTAACAGATAGAGGAATAATAATAATTAAAGTACCAGATGATAGTTTTAAGTTTTGTTATCCTGATCCTGAGGATTTATTACACAAAATATTTAATTTATATGAAAGTCAAATTATGATTAATCAAAATATAACAAAAAATACAGATAGATATATTGGAAAAAAAGTATATAGCTATCTTAATAATAATAAGTTTAAAAATATAAAATTGTTCTATTCTGTAAGTGATACTATAGGAAAAACATTAGAACAAAAAATACAAATGTTTGATAGTTCTATAGCATATAGGAGTGCAGACAATAAAAATAATATTCCAGATAAAATTAAAAATGAGATGAATAATTTATTAGATAAATTAAGAAATCAATTTAAAAAAGAGGAATTTTACTATACAATGACTGTTCTTTATTATATTGCTAATAAATAATTAGGGAGAATTTTGTATGAATCTAAAAAGAGTTAGGTATAAACAAAGAGATTTTTCTTTAGATGATATTGATGAATTAAAACAAATAAATTGGAATTTAGAGAAGTATGGATGTGGACCAACATCAATTGCTAATGTTTTAGTAAATTTAGGATTTAAAATTAATCCAATAGATACTGCCAAAAAAATTTTATATGATAGAAATGGAAATTTTGATAATACTTATCTAAGAAATAAAGGTATAAACAGTAATGGAATAATATATTGTTTAGAAAGATTAATTAAAGAAAATAAAATTAATATAAGTTATAAAATAGTAAAAATAGATTTTTCAAGACCAAATGATAAAAAAGAAAAAATCATTTCACTTATGAAAAATGGAAACATGGCAATTATTCATATTGGACCATCTGAAGAAAGTCCATTAAGTTTTTCTAAAAATGGACATTATTTAGTAATAAGTGATATTGATGAAAATGATAATTTTTATGTAATAAACTCAAATAAAATTGGTGATAATCAAATGGGTGTACCATTTGATTATGATACCATTATAAAAAATATGATTGGAAGAAAAGATTCTTTTAATTTTTTGTTTATTAAAAAAGAAAAAACACAACAGATGATAGATGGATAGCACTGTATATCTGTAGGTGATAGTGCTAGTAGAATTGCACAAGCATTATGTGAAAAAGAAATAAATGTAGATATAGACAAAGCAATTACTCTAGGATATTTACATGATATTGGTAAGTATAATGGTGAGTCACATGGACATGTCATGAGAGGATATGAATACTTAAAAAATAAAGGTTATGATGATAAATATGCTAATATTTGTCTTACTCATTCATATTTAAATAATGATATAGTATGTACAGCTGGAGGAGTTCCAAATCCAAAAGAAAATCCTTTTTTAACAAATTTTATAAAAAATCATGAATACACAATAGAAGAAAAATTAATAAATTTATGTGACTTGATGTGTCCACAAGGAAATAAAATATTTACAATTGATAAAAGGTTGATTGATATAATGATTAGAAGAGGTGCCTATTCTAACAGTCAATATCATATTCAAGAAACATATAAATTAAAAGAATATTTTGATAATCTGCTAGGATATAATTTGTATGACTTGTTTCCAAAAATAAAAGAAAATTTATAAAAGGGATTGGGAACTTCCCATAGTAGAATTTGTGCGGGAGTATAAATTCAGTACTGGCTAGACATAGATTTTATTCCCATATTCAAAAAATAAAAAAAGAGGATTAAATTATTTTGATAATTTTTTCTTCTTTTTTGATATTATTTATTATAAAAAAACTTACGAACTTTTCAGTCCGTAAGTTGATTTCAAATGGAGCCTTAACTATACACGTATGCAAAAATAATACTTCCAAGAATGATTAAATCACTCTGACAAATTTATTATACCATTCCATTAAATATTTTAAAGGAGTATAGAAAAAATTGTCAAAATATAGTATAATTTTTGTGATGGGAATTTAATTTATACAGGGAGTTACAATTATGAAAAAAAATACTAATAATTTAAGTAAATTATTTAAATATTATAAAAAATATAAGTTTTTATCTATAATGGTAATTATATTAAGTTTGGGGTATGCTGGAATATCTTTATTATCACCTATATATGAAGGTAAAATGTTAGGTTTTTTTGAAAATTTTAATAAAAACCAAATATTAAATACTGCTTTATTTTTAGTTATATTAAGGATTATAATAGAAATAGTTACTAATTTATGGTCAAGAACAGTTTTGAAATTAAATGGAAAAGTAAATTTTGATTTAAAAAGTGATATGTTAAAAAGTTTAACTAATTTTGAAATAAAAAACTTTGATAATACAAATTCAGGACTTTTTATATCCAGATTAAATAAAGATACAACCGAATTATCTGAGTTATTTGATTATATAACAGATGATTTATCTGGTATTATACTTAACATCAGTTTTATAATTTATGTATTTTTTCTTAATATATATTTAGGCTTCTATTTAATTTTAAATGTAATTTTAGTATATATTTTAACATCAAAGAAATTATTTTATTACAAAAGAGTAAAAAAAGATTACAAAGAAAAAGATGAAAAAGTAGTAGGACTATATACAGACGTAGTAAGAGGAATAAGAGAAATAAAAGATCTTAATTTAAAGTCAACAGTTTTACAAGACGTCAATCAAAAACAAACGGAAACAATTAAGGCTGAAATAAAGAGTATAGATACAAGAAGGACATGGAATAGATGGATTAAAGCTTTTCAACATATATTAGACTTTATATTTATCTTAATATCAATTTATTTTATTACGCATAAATCTCTTGAAATCAGTTCATTTTTAATAATTTTCTTATATAAAAATAAAGTACTAGATTTAATAAATTATATTTCTGAGATAAGAGAAAAATTAGCAGATGGAAAAGTATCATCTCAAAGAGTGTTTGATATAATTACATATGAATCATTTTCTAAGGAAACATATGGAGATTTAGATATCAAAAATATAAAAGGTTCAATTGAATTTAAAAATTTGAAATTCAAATATGGTTCAAATAATTTGTTTGAAAATCTTAATTTTAAAATAGATTGTAATAAAATGGTGGCTATAGTTGGAAAAAGTGGTGAAGGAAAGTCTACTATATTAAAGTTGATTAATAAAAGTTACAGCGCTAGTGATGGTGAAATCTTAATAGATAATTATAATATAAATACTTTATCAGAAACAACAATAAGAAATAATATTTCAGTAGTTTCTCAATCACCTTATATATTTAATCTTTCAATAAAAGAAAATATCAGATTAGCAAATCCTAAAGCTTCAGATAAAGAAATAGAAGATGTATGTAGGAAGGCTCAATTACATGATGCTATTATGGAAATGCAAGATGGATATGAAACAATTGTGGGTGAAAATGGAGTAATATTAAGTGGTGGACAAAAGCAAAGATTAGCAATTGCCAGAGTTCTTATAAAAAAATCAAAGATTGTTTTATTTGATGAGGCTACAAGTTCATTAGACAACAATAATCAAGAAAAAATTAAAAATATTATTAAGAATTTATCTAAAGATCATACAGTGATAATTGTGGCACATAGACTGAGCACAATAATTGACTCAGATTGTATATTTGTTTTAAACAATCATGAAATAATTGATAGTGGTACTCATAATGAATTAATAAAGAAATGCCCAGAATATAAAAATTTATATGAAATTGAAGGTTAAAGTTGTAAAGACAATGCTTAATTGGCATTGTCTTTGTCGTTTATAATAGATAATAAATATTCTTTTATCTCACTGTTCTGTATTTTTAAATTTTCTATTTTAGTCCCAATTAAAATAAATTTTTCATCATCACTTAAAAAAACATTAACTTTATTATTTCTTATTTCTTATTCTCATAATTTAACATCTCCTTTCTAAAATTTAAGGGTATGGAAATTCCAATAATAGAATTTGTATGGGAGTACAAATTCAGTGCTTGCCAGACAAAATATGTGAGTGCGTCCTCACATATTTTCAGTATAAATTAGTTCTTTTAAAATTATTTCTTCTGCTGTATTTTTATAATTATTCATTAATTTTACCCATTCAAGTTGGTTAATTTCTTTATTTCTTTCATATAGTTTTTCATCTCTTTTTTATAACTTTTCATTAACTTATTTAGCAAAGTTTCTGCATCTTTACTTACTGAAACAAGATGATTAGTAAGTTCATCTTTCATTAAAAGTGTAGTATAAAGTGATTTTTTATAGTGTTTTAAATGATTAAGTCTTAACATTCCATATTTATTAATTGTTCCTTTTTTATTATCTTTTAAAGTTAGATTTGGTAATTCATAATCACCAGTTCTTGTATATTTTAATTCCATAATTTAATCATTTCCTTTCTTATTTGGTTTGTTAGGATTGTAAGTAACAATTCCATATTTTGTTTCTATATCTTCCTTATTTATAATTGATTTTGTTTTTATTTCAGTAGGTGCTATAGGTAATATTCTTATAATTTTTTCATCTTTTTTAGGGATAAATTCTCCAGTAATATTACCAGTTTCTTCATCAATATTTTCATAAATTTCATAGATTTTTGTTTCATAATACTCATTTAATCTATCTAAATATTCTTGTACTTGTTCGTTAGAAATATTAGGACTACCAATAATAAATTCTTCTTTACCGTTTATTTCAACAGGTACTAATACATCTAATATTTCTTTATCTAAAAACTTCATTACGTTATTTATATAACTCTTTCTAAAATTAATTTTTTCTATATGAAGTTCATTATTTTTATCTTTTGTTAGAATAACTGACTCAATAAATTTAGATATAAATTCCTGTTTTTCATCTTTAGTTTTACTTTCCCAATTTGTTTTGATAATATTATTTAGACTATCTAATCTTATCATGGTTTCTCGCTCAATATCTCTATCTGCCATTAATTGTTGTGGAGTAAATGTTATATTGTCTAAATTTAGAAGTTCTGATTTCTTTTGCTCTAAAATTTCTAATTTTTCTTCAATTAATCTATAATCTTCTGAAAAATCTTCCATTTCAACAATATTACTCATATATGCTTTTTTAATACGTTCTTTTTGTTTTTCTAATTGTGTAATCTCCTTATCTATATCATCAGTTTTAGTTGGTTTATGGTCTGCTAGAATAGGTAAAAAATACTTTTTAACTGACATATCATACTCAACTAAATCATAAATAAATTGCATTAAACAGTATTCAACTTTATCCTCACGATAATTTAAATGACATTTTTCACAGTTGTAATACATAGCACGAGAGATAATTGGTTCAACTACATTCATATAAATTACAGGTTCTTTATTTTCTTTTTTGGCAATTCTTTTATATTGCTCATAATCGCCCATATAGATTTTATTATCAATTATTTTTTGAATAGTCGTGTCTTTCCATTTCTTTGGATTTAATAATTTTTCTTTATTAAAGATATTTGATATTTGCTGAAAACTTTTGCCTTCCAAATACAACTTAAATATTCTTTCAATAACAGGTTTAGTTGTTTCATCAACAATAGTTTTTTTATTACCATCTTTCTTATATCCTAGTGGGGCAGGACCTGGCAAATGACTTGACTTAATTGCTCCATTAAGTCCAAATTTAGTTCTTTCTGATACAATTTCAATTTCTAACTGTGATAAAACTGTTAACATTCTTACAAAGAATCTTCCGTTGGGAGAGGTAGATTAAGGACAATTTTCTATTAATTCTAATTTTTATTGGTATAACAGCCATTTACGAATAATTGTAGAATTTAAAATTTGAAAGGATTATTTTAATATGGAAAAATATGATGAAAATTTAAAGAAAGAATTTTATGATGAGAAAAGTGGCTTATGGTATGAATTACAAGGAGATTACTACTACCCTATGATAGCAGTTCAAAAACAAGAAAAAATTCTTATAGGCAAGTATGGTAGAGCAAGATTAAATTATATTAAACAACATAAAAAATGTTTATACACAGAATTAATGATGACTGGTACGCTAAACCAACATCTTGCAGAAGTCGATAAAACAGCTAGCCAAAAAATAAATGAAATAATTAATGAGATGGCTAAAAATGAAAATGTTCCAATACATTATGATAGAAATATGGAACAACTAGAATGGGTTAGTTTAATGAATAATTATAAACATTGTGCAGAAGAAATTATATATACTGAATTAATTTATTGTTAGTTCGTAAAAGGGTGAGTAAAATTAATTACACACCCTAAAATTATATATCATTATTAAAATATTATGTATATCTAGTTTTGCATTTTTTCTCTCAATTTCTTAAGTTTTTCTTTATCTTCTCTATATTCAAATCTTGGCTTTACAAAATTTTTTGAACCTCTTTTTTCAAATGAATATCTTGGAATTAGTTGTATATGAAAATGATTCATCGGTCCATCACACATTGTACATAAATATACACTTTCAGCATTATATGTTTCTTTTAATAAATTCATTAATTTCTTTGCTATTAGAAATATTTCTTTACATGTTTCATCATCAATTTCCATCATATCTTTAAAATGTTTTTTTGTGCTTATAGCAACATGTCCATCAGCTCGTGGATTTCCTACAAAAAAACATTCAAATTTATCATTTTCAAAAATCATTTTATTTTTATTGTTACCATATAGAATATTATTATTTTGTTTATCAAAACAAGTAGGACATATTCCAGAGTCAACAATATCAGCAACTTCTACCTTACCATTTTTTATTAACTTCACAATTTCTTCATTTTTCAAATTTTTTAAATTATCCATATATTAATTTTCTCCTATAAAATAAATCTATTATCATTTTCAATAATATCAACTGTTTCATAAATTGTACAATTTGATGTATCTAATATGTTTTGTTTGTTATAATTATTATTTTTGAAATTATTTAATAAAGTAATGCAACGTTCTTTCATCTGACAATCTTCTGGTCTTTCTTTATCTCTTAAAAGTAAATTTTTTTCATCTACCAATAATACAACAAATTTTATAGTATAATCTTTAAATTCTTCTTTCATTTGTCTTAATGGTGTGGGTGTTACAATATAATTAAATATAACATCATATCCATCTTCTAAATAAGTTCTAATTGTGTTTATGCATACTTTCCAAAATACGTCTAAGTGATTTCCTTCTTTCCAAGCTTGAACATATCCTCCAATTACATGATGATAGATGTCATCCCCCTCTATTAAAACAGACTTCTTTTTGGATTCTGCAATTTTTTTTGAAATTGTACTTTTTCCAACTCCTGCTGGTCCAGTAATTATATATAACATTTTAATTTACTCCTTATATATATTTTTTTATTATTAACATTTTGAAATAAATTTCTTAAACAATTTATCTGAAAATTCATCTTCTAACATTAATTCTGGATGCCATTTTATTCCCATTACAAATTTTTTATTATCCAACTCAAAACTTTCTACCAGGTTATCATAAGAGATAGCTGATATTCTAGCATACTTTTCAACATTTCCTTTAGGTGCTATCATACTATGAATACTATTTACATTGTATTTTTCTTTTTTTACTAAATCAAATAATTTTGTTCCTTTAATAATAGATATTTCATGTCTGTATTCTTTATCATATATATCATGACTTTTGGTTTTATCTTCAATTACATCTGTACCTATTGCTCTTAAAATATTGTTAAAACCTGCACAAATCCCAATAAGTGGTTTGTCTAATTCTATTATTTTTTTTGCCATTTCTATTTCATAATTTGCACTATATAAACCACCTTGCAATATAAACCCATCACATAAATCTATTTGTCTATATAATTCATTTTTTTCTTCATCACTTAAAACAGTATTGTATTCAATATCATTATCATTAAACTTTAAAGTTATTTCTGTTGGCAATAACATTATCGCTGTTCCACCATTTTTTACGATTAAATATCTTATTTCATCAACTTCGTCAATTCTATGCCAAATATCTTCTCCATATTGTGGCTGAACTTTACCTATTATCCCTATAATTGGTCTTTTCATATCATCACCTCAACTACTTACTACTTTTTATTATACTTTATTGGTGCACAATATCTAGTGCTGAATGTAATATTTTTTGATTACAATTTTGTAATTTATACTATTTTACAGCTGTTATGCCATAATATCTTCTTATTAGTAAAATTCCTTTCTCGCTCGTGTTTTCTTCTATATATTTATCCAACAAATTCATATTAATCTTCTCATTATCTTCATACTTATTTTCTTCTGTTTCTGAAAACTCACTTAATATTGGTGTTTTTAATAGGAGTGCTAATAAATCCTCTTTTGTTTTATAATATTCTCTAATATGAATTGGGACTAATTCAACCTTTTTAAACCCTGCATCTAAAATATCTTCATAATCTCTTAAACTTATTGGCTTTTCATCTTTAAATGCTTGACCTTTACCATATAGCTTCTTTAATTGCCAACAATCTAATTTATCAACTCCTCTTAAAAGAAGTTTGCCTCCGATTTTTAATGTTTTATATATACCCTTTGCATCTATACAAGTATGTCTTGCAACAACTATATCAAAATAATTATCAGGTGTAGTAATATTTAAATTATCCATTTGTTTAAATGTAATATCTTTTCTTTCTGTTTTTGCTAAATTCTTATTAGCCGTGTTTATCATCTCTTTCGAAAAATCTGTTGCAATTATTTCTTTAACAATTGGAAAGTTTCTTAATACTTTTTCACCTCCACCAGTTCCTAAATCAAGGATTTTAGAATTTGGTGATGTACAATCATTTAATATCCTATATAAATCCCAATCAGTTAGATTTTCTTCTATATATTTAATCATACTAAAATCCCAATTTTTTATACCATCATAAAATCCTAATTCATTTTTCACATCACATTCCTCCTCGTATATTTTTAATCAAACTATTCCTTTTTTTTATCTTCAATTAGTTTTTCATCATCTATATATTTATAATTTAAGGCATTATTTTTTGAAATAGCCGATTTTTTAGTCTGTTTTTCATATGATTTTCTAGCATCATTTGCAACTTGTCCACCTCTTTTAGCAACATTCATATTTTCATGAAATCCTTGTGGATGTTCTGATTGTGCTATATCACGAGTAGCAATTTCTCCCAAATCTGTGAGAAGTACTTCAATATCGGTCATATTATCTCTTAAACTTTCTTTTCTCAATCCTTTTAATTTTTTATATTTTGAAGCTTTCATTCCAGACCAACCTTTATATATTTCATTAGTTAGCATGGCATATTCAATTGGTTTTTCAACTCCACCATCTTTCCATACATCTGTTAATTTAAATCTATCAACAATACCTGTTAATCTTTTTTTAATCCATTCATCACTATATTCTTTATTACGATAATAATTAACTGCACGATTAATTGCTAGTTCTGGATCAAATACTTCATTTATTCGCTCATTGCCTAAACTTGCTAACCACATTTTAAAAGGTTCAGCTTTAGGTGATGGTATTGATTCAATAAGTCTTAAAATATTTTGTGTATCTAGCATATCAGTATTTCTCATTTTTCCATCTTTTGCTTTTAATTTGAAAGTGTCACAATTTGTGACGGTTTCATTTCCTTCTTGAAGCATTCTCGATTTAAGAGTTCTCCAATAATGTGCTGGGTCATTACTATCTGTTAATGCACTTACAACATCAACCACACTAAAAAAATAATCTTCTTTTTCATTATTCCATATACTTCTTATTTCTTTTTCTTCAAACAGGTTTGTAATTGTATCTAATTTATTATTATCCATATCTTGAACTACCTCCTTGTAGAATTTTTGAACTATTGGTAACATATTATCATAAATTCAAGATTTTTACAATTTTATTTTCAATCTTCTTGTGACATATCTATTTTAAACCTATATTGAGGCTAATTCTTACTTTATTTACCAGTTGAGATAATTAAAAACAAAAAAAATAAGCCGACTAAATCGACTTATATATTGTGAAATGATATTAACTTTTGCTTTCTTCAAACTTTCTTGTATCAATAACTACAAAGAGTTCGACGAAAACGCATTATGGAGCCTTAACTATACACGTTTACGAAATTAAGACTATAAGATTTGATTAAATCTCTCTGATAAATCAATTATATCAAAGATTAAGATTATTACAATACTTTTGATAAAATATCCTATATCTATTTAAAAAAATGTCAAAATATGTTATTATTATAATAGTTTTGTATCATTAAGATTATGATACTTTTTTTTATTGGACATAAAATAAAGGAGGGATAATATGTCAGTAAATACTTATTTAAGTGACTCTGCTTCTAATTTAGTGCTTTCTACAAAAGAAAAAGAAAGCATCACTACTTCTATTAATACGTTAGAAATAAGATTGGAATCATATTTCGGTGCCAATATTGAAGAAAAATTTAAGTTTGGTTCTTATACAAGAGTAACTATTCTCCCAAGAAAAGCTGATGAAGAATCAGATGTTGACTATATGGTTGTATTTGATAATTCTAATAATTATACTCCACAAACTTTTTTAGACAGGTTAAAAAGATTTGCAGAAACAAAATATTCTACATCCGAAATTTATCAATCATCACCAACTATAGTATTAGAATTGAATAATATAAAATTTGAATTAGTACCCGCTTACAAAAACTGGGGAACATATTATATACCAGATGGTAAAGGCGGATGGATGCCGACATATCCTAATGATTTTAATAATACACTTACTGAGACAAATAATAATAATTCATATAAAATAAAGCCATTAGTTAGATTAATTAAACATTGGAATGTAAATGTTAATTATCGCGATTTAACATCATATCGTATAGAGGAATGTATTGCAAATAATATGAAATATTCATATATTACTTGTACTAGCTATACAGATTATGCAAAAAAGGCTTTTAATGAATTAAAAAATTTAACATATGATGCAAGTATCACTAATAGAATAAATCGCGCAATAGAAAAAATTGATAAAGCGTTAGAGTATGAAAATGATGGAATGCCTTATTCTGCTTTATCTGAAATAAAAAAAGTATTTCCAGAGGTATAAGTATGGATGAATATATTAATGATGTTGATAAAGATTTTAGATTATGTATTAAGTTAGAAAAACTATTAAGTATATTTTATTATGTTAGTGTTGTCATATCTTTAATTCTAAGTATTAAATTTAATAATATATTATGTGTTACTCTAATTGTACTACACATTTTATATATAATAGGAGATACCATAAATGATATGATTTTCAAAAATTTTGCGGAGAATGAAAGAAGAAAGACTTTATTATCTAATGCATATGGAAGTGAACTTACTGACAAAAAAACAGTAGGATATTATAACAATAACGAGAAGAATTCAATAAAAAAATTAGGAGTAAATGTATTTGAAAGTACATTCTTTACTAAAAGTAATACGAATATAATGATTAAACAAAATACTATTAAAATAATTATTGATGTTATAATATGGTTGGTAATAATTTTAATAATGAAAGATAAAAATATTGTTTTATGCATTACTCAGAGTATATTTTCATCAGAAATATTAATTAGTTATTTTAAATTGTTATATTTTAACAATAAAGTTAATGGGATATATAATAACCTATTTACACTTTTTGTTACTAACAAGTATTCTAATAAGAACGAGTCACAGTTATTAAAATATGCTTTTGAATATGAATGTTTAAAAAGTTTTGCCCATATGTTATTATCTTCAAGTAACTTTAATAAAAATAATACAAAATGGACAGCAGATTGGGAAACTATTAAAAAGAAAATTAAATAAAGGAGAAAAATAATATGAAACAAGAATTAGTAAGAATAAACTCTATGGATGAAATAGAACAACCAGGGATTTTATATATACCTGATAAAACAACTGATAAGATAGTAATTCATGTACATGGATTAAATGGTAATTTTTATGAAAACAGATTTTTAGATACATTAGCAAAATCGTATACAGATAAAGGATATGCATTTTTAACATTTAATAATCGTGGTAAAGATTTTATTGCAGAATTACTTAAAGGTGATGGTTTTACTGTTATAGGTGGAAGTCTAGAAAGATTTAAAGACTGCATATTAGATATTGAAGGTGTAGTAAGTTGGGTTAAACAAAAAGGTTATAAAGAAATAACTCTTGAAGGACATAGTTATGGATGCAATAAAGTACTATACTATTACAACAAAAAGAAAGAAGATTGTATAAATAAAATAGTTTTATTAGCGCCATGTGATATTCCTTCAGAAGGAAAAAAGTTTTTAAGTGAAGAAGAATATAATAAGGCAAAAGTAGAATCAACAAGATTAGTAAACGAAGGTAAAGAAAATGAATTAATAGATTTTTCTGTTATGGCTAATGGAAAAATTGCAGCAGGAACATATTATAATGATTTTTTACCAGGTGGAGAAAATGATTTTATTAGATACACAGAAGATATAAATGATATGAATGAAGTTCTTAATAGTATAGATATACCTGTATTAGTTGTGTTTGGAGATGCAGATGAATGTGTTCTAACTCAACCTATAGATAAAGTTAAAGTATATTTAAACAATAATATTAAAAATTGTACTATTAAAATTATAAATGGAGCTGATCATTCTTATTGCAACAAGTATGAAGAATTAGGAATTATAATAAGTAAAAATTTTTAAAGGAGAAATATAGTGATGAGTAATTTAGAATTTATGAGTAAATTTAAACCAGAAACAAGATGTATAAAAGAATTTGAACATTGGATTATTTGTATTAGAGGAAAACAAGCAACATTAGGTGATGCTGTTATTCTTTTAAAAAGAGAAACTCCTTCAGTTGCAAATATGCTTCCAGAAGAAGGTGCTGAATTTCCAAAAGTTATCAAATGGTATGAGGATGCTTGTACTAAGAAATTTGGTGCAGTAAAATTCAATTATATTATTATGATGATGAGAGATTATTTTGTTCATTATCATGCGTTTCCTAGATATGATAACGATATAAAATTATTTGATATTGAATGGAAAGATATAGATTGGCCAGGTGCTATTAATTTTAAAGGTGGAGTTGAACTTTCTGAAGAAAAGTTAGACGAAATTAAAAATTATATGAGTGAATAAAGTTAAAAGACAATGCTTAGATCGCATTGTCTTTGTCATTTTCAATTGGTATATATTTTTTAAGTGTAGTATTTTGTAATTTTAAATATTCAATTTTAGTTCCAATTGCTCGTTCATCTTCGAAATATCCAAGATAATGAAATCTATTTTTTACTTTAATTAAGCATTCAATATTTTCTTCTAGTGCTTTAGCAATATTCTCTATAATATACTCATCTTTTTTAGGTTTTGGTTCTTCTTTAACTTCTGGAATTTTAATCTCGTATCCTACAATTAAATTTCTAATATATTCAGACTGAGATAAGTTTAATTTTGAAGATGCTCTTTTTAAAATAAATTTCTCATCATCACTTAAAAATACATTAACTTTATTATTTCTTATTCTCATAATTTAAAATCTCCTTTCTAAACATCAAGGGTATGGGAATTCCCATATAGAATTTGTATGGGAGTACAAATTCAGTGCTGGCTAGACACAATATGTGAGTACGTACTCACACATTTTCAGTATAAATTAATTCATTTAATATGATTTCTTCAGCTGTATTTTTATAATTATTCATAATCTTTGCCCATTCAATTTGATTTGTTTCTTTACTTTTTTCAGATAGTTTTTCATCTGATTTTTTATAACTTTCCATCAAGTTATTTAATAAATTTTCTGCATTTTTACTTACTGAAACAAGATGATTAGTAAGTTCATCTTTCATTAAAAGTGTAGTGTAAAGTACTTTTTTATGTTGTTTTAAATAATCTAATCTTAACATTCCATAATTATTAATTGTCCCTTTTTCGTTATTGTTTAAAGTTAAATTTGGTAATTTATAATCACCAATTCTTGTATATTTTAATTCCATTTTTAATCATTTCCTTTCTTATTTGGTTTGCTAGGATTGTAAGTAACAATACCATATTTTGTTTCAATATCTTCTTTATTTATAATTGATTTTGTTTTTATTTCAGTAGGTGAAATAGGTACTATTCTTATAATTTTTTCGTTCTTTTTAGGTGTAAATTCTCCAATAATGTTACCAGTTTCTTCATCAACTCTTTCATAAAGTTGATACATTTTTGTTTCATAAAATTCATTTAATCTATCTAGATATTCTTGCACTTGTTCATTAGAAATATTAGGACTACCAATAATAAATTCTTCTTTACCATTTACCTCAACAGGTACTAATACATCTAATATTCCTTTATCTAAAAATTTCATTAGATTGTTTATATAACTTTTTCTAAAATTAATTTTATCTATATGAAGTTCATTGTTTTTATCTTTTGTTAGAATAATTGACTCAATAAATTTAGATATAAATTCTTGTTTTTCATCTTTTGTTTTACTTTTCCAATTTGTTTTAACAACATCATTTAAAGTATCTAATCTTATCATAGTTTCTCGTTCAATATCTCTATCTGCCATTAACTGCTGTGGAGTAAAAGTTATATTATCTAGATTTAAAAGTTCTGATTTCTTTTGTTCTAAAATTTCTAATTTTTCTTCAATTAGTCTATAATCTTCTGAAAAATCTTCCATCTCAACAATACCACTCATATATGCTTTTTTAATGCGTTCTTTTTGTTTTATTAACCCATTAATCTCTTTATCTATATCATCAGTTTTCGTTGGTTTATGGTCTGCTAAAATAGGTAGAAAATACTTTTTAACTGCCATATCATATTCAACTAAGTCATAAATAAATTGCATTAAACATTCTTCAATTTTATCTTCACGATAATTTAAATGACACTTCTCACAATTGTAATACATATACTTTTTCTTTTTGCCACCTGAACCTTTACATTTCATTATTCTTCCACAAGTAGGACACTTAATCTTTTGAAAGAATAAATAAACTCTATCTCTAGTATAAGTTCTTTGATTAATTTCTTTTTGTCTTTGGCATTCTTCCCACATTGCACGTGATATTATTTGCTCAACAACATTCATATAAATAACAGGTTCTTTGTTTTCTTTTTTAGCAATTCTTTTATATTGCTCATAATCTCCCATATAGATTTTGTTATCAATTATCTTTTGAATAGTCGTGTCTTTCCATTTCTTTGGATTTAATAATTTTTCTTTATTAAAGATATTTGATATTTGCTGAAAACTTTTGCCTTCCAAATACAACTTAAATATTCTTTCAATAACAGGTTTAGTTGTTTCATCAACAATAGTTTTTTTATTACCATCTTTCTTATATCCTAGTGGGGCAGGACCTGGTAAATGACTTGACTTAATTGCTCCATTAAGTCCAAATTTAGTTCTTTCCGATACAATTTCAATTTCTAATTGTGATAATACTGTTAGCATTCTTACAAAAAATCTTCCGTTAGCAGTAGAAGTATTAACATCATCTCTATCACAAACTAAATAACAATTATATTTTTCTAACTGAGATATTAATTCTTCTAAATCACGAACTGAACGAGTAACTCTATCTAGTTTGTAGGCTACAATATAATTAATTTTTCCGTCCTTCATATCTTGTAACATCTCTTGAAATGCAGGTCTATGTTCCATATCTTTTGCAGATATTCCTGCATCTTCATAAGCCTTAAATACTTCATAACCTTTAAACGCACAGAGTTGTAATAACTTTTCTTTTTGTTCTCCTAAAGAAAATCCTTCTCGTGCCTGATCCTCTGTCGAAACACGAATATAAACTGCTGCAATCATCCTTTCATTATTCATAATTTTTCCTCCTTTTCTTTTAATGAAAGGCACCAAAAAAGGTGTCACATAACAAGACACCTTATACTTTATATTGATTATTTACACGACAAAATAAACCAATATTATGGGAGTATATAAACTCTCAATTAATTAATGCCTTGCTATGTATTCTGATAAATCAGCAATAGGGATTTTCTTCTTTAAATTCCCAATATAAAAATGTTTTTGTTCATTGAAGAATAAATATAGTGTATCTCCAATAATTACTTTATGTGGCTCAACATATGCTAAATTTGTATGTTCCACAATTCTTAGGTGACCCTCAATAATCTGGTAGGGTCTATTATTAAATTTGCAAGACCAATTAATTTTACTCCTAAGTTCATCACTCATATTGATTTTCTTTTTAATTATTTTAATCATATCACATCACACCTTTCTTTGCAATAACGCACAAAAAAATCAATCTTTTCAGATTGATTTAATCATTAACGTCACATTGGTGCGACGATTTTATCTTATGGAGCGGGTAGAGGGAATCGAACCCTCGCTATCAGGTCGGAAGCATGACATTCTACCACTAAATTATACCCGCAAAAAATAATAAATGTGAGACAAATAAGGACTGTCCCCAGTGTCTCATTTTTTGGTGGAGATGAGGAGAGTCGAACTCCTGTCCATAATACTTTCCACATAGATTTCTACAAGTTTAGTTTGTTTTTTTTATTCATTACAATTTCTCCAACAAACAGGATAAATTATAATATATCTTTTTAAAATACCTACTACATTAAAAGAAAAAGTAGCTTCGTTTCCCACTAGTTATGACATCCTATTAAAATACGTGGGCATATTAAAATAAGACGTAACTGCAATTAGGCAGCTAATGCTAATTCTTGTTTATCAGCGTTTATTTTTATTTTCCCGTTTTTTAAAGTGGCCAACGAGAATCCACTACTTGCTATCTATACTTCTGGTAGTATGTCGAAACCATTACATCCCCAAGTACCTTTTTATTATACGATATTCTTTAAAAATTATCAATCCTTTTTTATTTTTAATTTTCTTCAATATATCCAATATAAGGTAAGTTTCTATATCTTTCATCATAGTCTAATCCATACCCAACAACAAATTTATTTTCAATTTCAAAACATGTATAATCTATTTTTATAGGTACAGTTCTTCGTTCTTTTTTATCTAAAAGAACACAAATTTTTAAGTTTTTAGGATTTTTTTTACTTAAATAATTGTATAAATAATTTAGAGTTAATCCAGAATCTACAATATCTTCTATAATAATTACATTTTTATTTTCAATATTTTCATGTATATCTAGCTCAAAATTTATTTTACCAGAAGAAGATGTAGAGCCATTTTCATAACTACTTACTTTCATAAAATCTAATATAATAGAATTGTTAGTTATTTTTTTTGATAAGTCTATTGTAAAATAGACAGAGCCTTTTAGAACACAGATTAATATGATTTCTTCATTTTTAAAATCATTCGATATTTCATTTGATATTTCATTAATTCTTGATTGTAATTTTTCTTCATTAATTAGTACATTTATTTTGTTAAACATATAAATCTCCTTATTATATAAATTTATTTTTATCTAATATAAAACTTTTATTGGTTAAATAATTTAAAATACCAGAATTAGATTTAAAGTTGAATTTTATGATATAGCTGCAAAGCATTTGATATTTCTTTCCGAACTTTTTATTTATATCATTTAGTCCATATTTACCGATCTCCAATAATAGGGTAGCCTAAGTGTGCAAGATGTGCACGAATTTGATGTGTTTTTCCAGTTTCTATTTGAACATCCAAAAGACATGTATTATTGTTTTTCGTTTCTAAAATATTATAAGTAGTAATGATTTTTTGATAACCTTTTTTAAAAGTATCACTTATATAGACTCTTGATTTTTTATTATCTTTAAACAAGTAAGCTTCACATCTTTTATATTTTTGTTTTGGAATACCATATACTAATGCTAAGTAGTGCTTTTCAATTTCGTGATTTTTAAACTTATTTAAAAGAATGTTTAATGATTCTTCATTTTTAGCAAATAAAACTAAACCAGTTGTATTTCTATCTATTCGATGACAAGGCATAGGCTTAAAACCGTTTGGAATATTTTTGATGAACATATGTTGTTAAACTGTTATTACCAGTAACCTCTATATTATAAGGTTTGTTAATTACTAAAATGTTATCATCTTCAAAAAATATATCTATACGAATATTAGAAGTTAATAAATCATCAGAGATATATACTAAAATTTCGTCGTTAATTGAAACGGTAATATTTTCTTTTATTCTTAATCCATTTACTTTAATATCTTTTTTTCTTAAAGTTTTATAAAATAAAGTAGATGTAAGATTAGGAATTTTGTCCTGTAAAAATTTATTTAATTTTTTTTGATCATATTTTTTATCTACAATTAATCTTTTCATATAAGTATTATAAACTGGATAGGATAAAAATGCAAGAAAATAGAAAAAATTGTAATAAGCTTATGTATCAATGAATAAAATAGATATGTGAACTTTGTGTGAAAAATATAAAAATAGTATTGACTTTTTAATAAAATGGGTATAAATTATTAGCAGTCAACAAAGAAGAGTGCTAAAAATATAAGGAGGTAATAAATATGATTAAACCATTAGGAAGTAGAGTATTAATAAAAATGAAAGAAGGCGAAGAAACAACTAAAAGTGGAATTATATTAGCAGGAGCTGCTCAAGAAAAACCACAAATAGCAGAAGTAATAGAAGTAGGACCAGGAGAAGTTATAGACGGAAAAGCAGAAACAATGAATGTAAAAAAAGGAGATAACATCATTGTTAGTGAATATGCAGGAACAAAGGTAAAATATGAAGGAGAAGAATACATAATAGTAAAACAAAATGATATATTAGCAATTGTTTTATAATAAAGTAAAATAAAAAAAGCTATTTATAAAAATAGTTGTAACTTAATAAATGAAAGGAAGGATAAAAAATGGCAAAAGTTATTAAATTTGGAGAAGATGCAAGAAAATCTTTATTGGAAGGTGTAAACAAATTAGCAGACACTGTTAAAGTAACATTAGGACCAAAAGGAAGAAATGTAGTTTTAGATAAAAGTTTTGGAGCACCATTAATAACAAATGATGGTGTAACAATAGCAAAAGAAATAGAATTAGAAGATAAATTTGAAAATATGGGAGCTCGTTTAGTAAAAGAAGTTTCAACAAAGACAAATGATGTTGCAGGAGATGGTACTACAACAGCAACAGTTTTAGCACAAAGTATGATAAAAGAAGGAGTAAGAAATGTAGCAGCAGGTAGTGATCCAATGGCAATAAAAAGAGGTATTGATAAAGCGGTCAATACAGCAGTTGAAGGGTTAAAGGAAATTAGCTCAACAGTTAATGGAAAAGAAGATATTGCAAGAGTAGCAAGTATATCAGCTAATAATGAAGAAATAGGAAATTTAATTGCAGATGCAATGGAAAAAGTTTCTAAAGATGGAGTTATAACGATAGAAGAATCTAAAACATCAAATACAGAATTAAATGTAGTAGAAGGAATGCAATTTGATAAAGGATATTTATCACCATATATGGCAACTGATACAGAGAAAATGGAAGCAGTTTTAGATAATCCATATATATTAATTACAGACAAAAAAATTAGCAATATTCAAGAAATTTTACCATTACTAGAAAGTTTAATGCAAGAATCAGGAAAATTACTAATTATTTGTGATGATATGGAAGGAGAAGCTTTATCAACATTAATCTTAAATAAATTAAGAGGAGTTCTAAATGTAGTAGCTGTTAAAGCTCCTGGATTTGGAGATAAAAGAAAAGCAATGCTTGAAGATATAGCAGTATTAACAGGAGGAGAAGTAATAACTTCTGATTTAGGATTAGAATTAAAAGATACAACAATTGCACAATTAGGTAAAGCAAAACAAGTTAAAGTACAAAAAGAAAATACAATTATCGTAGATGGAGCAGGAGACAAACAACAAATAGCAGATAGAGTTGGTCAAATAAAAGCACAAATTAATGAAACACAAAGTGATTATGATAAAGAACAATTACAAGAACGTTTAGCAAAGATAGCAGGAGGAGTAGCTGTTATTGGAGTTGGTGCAGCAACAGAAGTTGAAATGAAGGACAAAAAACTAAGAATTGAAGATGCATTATCTGCAACAAAAGCAGCAGTAGAAGAAGGAATTGTTAGTGGTGGAGGAACAGCTCTAATTAATGTAATTCCAAAAGTATCAAAATTAGTAGATACATTAGAAAATGGAGAAAAATTAGGTGCTCAAATTGTATTAAAAGCATTAGAAGAACCAGTAAAACAAATAGCAGTAAATGCAGGATTAGAGCCAGCAGTTATTGTAAATAAAGTAAAAGAATCAGAAGCTGGAATAGGATTTGATGCTGCAAATGAACAATATGTAGATATGAAAAAAGTAGGAATTGTAGACCCTACAAAAGTAACAAGAAGTGCACTTCAAAATGCAGCTTCTATCGCATCAATGGTACTTACAACAGAAAGTTTAGTAACAGATGCACCAGAACCAAAAAATTGTAATTGCGGATCACAAGAAGGTGGAATGCCAGCAGGAATGGATGGAATGTATTAAAAAATGAAGTGAATTATAAAAAAGATAATTATTTTATAAGATAAAATAATTATCTTTTTCTTGATTTTTATAAGAAAAAATATTATAATTATACAGTAAAACAGAGTTATGCCAATATAGCTCAGTTGGTAGAGCAACGGATTCGTAACTCGTAGGTCGGCAGTTCGATTCTGCCTGTTGGCACCAATGACGAATCTGTTCGAACTAAATTGAACAGAGAGATATGAAAATCAATCAGAGAAATAATCTGGTTGATTTTTTTGTTGTCTAAAAACATTAAAATCATCCGAAAAAGAAAGGATGGTGTTTATGAAGATAATTAAAGAAGAATTAGAATTTGAGGAATGTTTAAAGCAAAGACTTGAATTTATATGTGAGTTTGCTAAGGTTAAGCCGGTATTTATCAATGGAAGTATTAGAAAACTAGATAAAACAAATCTTTCCTATATTGAGCCACATAGAATAATAATTAAAGATATTACATTGCTAGTTTTCAATTATTCAAATGATGTTTACATTTCTAATTTAGCTAAAAAGATTAAATTATCAGAATTAGAAGAATATCTGAAAACTGTATAAATACTGGAATATAGGTTTAAAATAGATATGTCACAAGAAGATTGAAAATAAAATATTGAAAAGAGAGCACAAAAATGATATTGTTTAAATGACCAAAAATAAACATATCGGAGGTGCTCTCTTATGGGTAATAATATCACAGATAGATTAAAATATAAAGAGTCAGTAGTAAAATTTTCAAAAAAATATGGAGTAGCAAAGGCGGCATATAAATTTGGAGAATGTAAAAGAACAATATATAGATGGCGAAATAGATATGATGGAACGTTAGAAAGTTTAAAAGATAAATCAAGACGTCCGCATTCGCATCCAAATCAACATACAGAGGAAGAAATAAAGTTAATAAAAAATTATAAAAGAAATAATAAAGATACAGGATTAGTAGTATTATGGATAAAATTGCATAAAGCAGGATATACAAGAACAATACAAGGATTATATCATGCAATGCAAAGAATAGGAATATATGAAAAGACACCAAGTAAAAAGAAGGAAAGTGAGCCAAATGAATGGGTAACAGGAGAATATCCAGGAGAAAAAATACAAGTAGATGTAAAATATGTGCCCAAAAAATGTATGAGTAAAGAACTACAAGAAAAAGGCGAAAAATTTTATCAATATACAGCAATAGATGAGTATTCAAGATTAAGATATACATGGTTTACAAATGCACATGATACATATGCGTCAAGTGAATTTGCGAAAAGATTAGTAAAATATTTCCCGTTTAAAGTAAAGAAAATACAAACAGATAATGGATTTGAATTTACAAATAGATTAAGTTGGCAAGCATTTTTGAAAAATAAAAAAACAATGTTTGAAAAAACATTAGAAGAATTAGGAATAGAATATAAAGTAATAAAGCCACATACACCCAAACAAAATGGAAGAGTAGAAAGAAGTCATAGAAAAGATCAAGAAAGATTTTACTATAAAAGAGTATTTTATAGTTTAGAAGATTTAAGAAATCAAGGAAAAGAATGGAGAAAAGAATATAATAATTTTCCAATGAGACCATTAGGATGGTTGAGTCCCAGTGAATTCATAGAAAAATATAAAAGTCAAGAAGAATCGTTATTTACAATATAGGTGCTCAAAGTATTTATTTTAAATAATTTGTGACAAATGATTGACTAACCTACACATAAAAGTCAATAAAATTAACCATAATTATTGAAATTTACATAAAAATATGATAAGATATTTTTGTTATTTTTATTATCTTGCTTTAAGCAAGTGTATATATAAATCCTATCTAAATAATTTTATACGAGGAGGAATACTTATGTTTAAAAATTTTTTTAAGACGTTGTTTGGTAAGAAATCTTCTGATGAGGATACTCGGAAAATAGAAGATTCCTGTAACTATTGGGCTGATAAAGATGCAGTAGATTATTCTCCTTCTTTTACAGCACAGGATGTACTCTCTTCTACAGAAACAGTTAACGCTAGCGATACTACATTATCTAAAGAAACAGAAGAAGATAAGAAAAATACTTCTGGTGGCAGTTGGGGCTGTGGAGGAGGTTGCGGTGGAGGCTGCATTGGTGGCTGTGGTGGAGGTTGTTTATAATCTCAGGAGGGATAGTAATGGCACAAAAATACTTTGGACTACAATGGCATATTACAGATAGTTGTGATCAAAGATGTAAACATTGTTATATTTATGCAGGAAAAGATTTGTGTAAAAACAATGATTTACCTTTCGAAAAACTTTCTGTAATATTGCAAGATTTTATTATTACCAGTAAAAAAATGAAACGGACACCTTTTATCTCTGTAACTGGTGGAGATCCTTTACTTTATAAAAATGTATGGGATTTTCTCGAGTTACTCAAGCAAAACAACATTAAATTTGCGATATTAGGAAATCCATTTCATATTACAGATGAAGTAGCTATGAAACTCAAAGATTATGGATGTATTAATTATCAAATGTCTTTGGATGGATTAGAAGCAACCCACGACTTTATTAGAAAAAAAGGCTCTTTTACTGCAACCTTAAGTAAGCTTAATTGCCTGAGAAAAGCAGGAATTGCTACTACTATTATGGCTACTGTTTCAAAGAGTAATATCGACGAAATTCCTAATTTGGTTGACACAGTTGTAAAATATGAGGTAGACAATTTTGCTTTTGCAAGATATTGCCCTAATCCAGATGATTTTCAAAATATTGTGTCTGCAGAAGAATATCACGAATTTTTAGGCACAATGTGGGAAAAGTTTATTTCCTATAAAGACAGTCATACGAAGTTTGTATTAAAAGATCATTTATGGACTTTATTTCTTTATGAAAATGGTTTGTTTAATATAGACAATGTTGAAAATCCTAAGGATTTGATATTAGATGGGTGTCGGTGTGGAATTTCTCATATGACAGTTTTGTCTGATGGAACAGTATATGCTTGTAGAAGATGTGAATCTCCAATTGGAAAAGTACCAGAAGAAAGTTTGTACGACATTTTTTTTGGTGAAAAAATGAAACAATATAGACAGTACGAAAAATTTGAAGAATGCTCAAAATGCAAATTGAAAAATTTTTGTCGTGGTTGTCCATCAGTCGCTAAATGTCTTTCAGGTAATTTTTACGGTAAAGATCCTCAATGTTGGAAAACAATTAAATAACGTAAGTAACCCGTTTTGATTTTTTCAAAACGGGTTTTACTATTCACTATTTTATATAATAATTATTATCTAATCCTTCTAATTTTTTTATTCCTTTACTATCTTGTAATATATTATATTGCTTTTTAGCTATTTCATTTAATCTTTCAAGTCTTGTCTTTTGTTCTATTCCTTGAGCTATCATCTCGCTATTTAAATTTTCTAAATTACTCAAAATTACTAACTGAAGAATATTTGCATAGTCTCTCATATTGCCATCTAAAGTAGGATTTTTATCTTTCCATTCTTTTGCAGTCATTCCAAATAATGCAACATTTAAAATATCTGCTTCATTGGCATATACATATAATTTTTGCTTTTCAGTTAGTATAGGAATTATATTTTCTTTTATACTATCAGTATGTATTCTATAATTTGTTTTTGCAAGTTCTCTTCTAACTGACCAATCAATTTTGTTTTGATAGCTTTCATTCTGCTTTAATCGTTCAAATTCTGTAATTAAATATAATTTAAATTCTACATTCAACCAACTTGCAAACTCGAAAGCAATATCAGGGTGTGCAAATGTACCTATGCTATATTTTCCACTGCTTGGAATAATTCCAATAGCATTAAACTCTTTCTTCCAACGATTTGGTGTCATAGTAAAACGGTTATATCCAACTTCATCGATTTTAATTCTGTGTGATTCCACGGAATTAAAATTTTCATTATGTAATTCTTCCCAAAGATTATAAAAATCGAAAGAATTTTTATTAGACATCCAATTACGTATAACTCCTGATGGATCATTTTCATTTTGATATTTTGCTAAATCTGTTAGAGATATATAATCTACATTATCTACTCTCATAACTCTAACTAATTTATTATTTACATTCATTTGTGTTGTTATAAGTTCTTTACTCATAATATCACTTCCAATCTCTTTAAATTCTCCACTTATTATAGGACAATTGTTTGCAGTTGCCAAGTAAAAATCTAAATATAAATTAATTCTTTGAATATAATTTCTTCTGCTGAACACTTATAATTATTCATAATTCCAGTCCATTTTAGTGGGTCAGTATCTTTCAAATGTTCATCAATAGGATTTTTCTGTAGCATTTGTTTCATAAGTATTTCAAATTTCCTTTTAGCTTGTTTATCAGTTTCAACAATATGTTTTCTTAAAGTCTTGTTCATAAACATTATTATATATTCTGCTTTCTTATGATTTTTTAAATATTCTAATCTTAAATGACCATACTTTCCAATATTATAATCTTTTGCATATTCCTCTTTCTCTAAAAATAAGTCAGGAATAAAATAATCTCCCTCTTTGTGATAAGTTATCTCTACCATAATAAAATCCTCCTAAAATTTAATTTTACTACTTTTTAGAACTATATTTTATATCGTTTTCAGCTATCTACAAATATAAATTTTTAAAAGTGTACTTAACTTAAGTCTACTGGGTTAGGACTTATGGCAAAGCCAAAGTCCATAGCTACGAAGAAATTTCAAAGGAGGGATTTTATGGAGCAAGAATTGGCATATTCTTTTCACTTGGGTAGTGATAAAAACAAAAGTAAATTAGCAAAGAAAGTTGCAAAAGAAAATTTATCTGGAACTACATCTTTATCAAATAATGCAATTCAAAATGCAAAAGATTTATCAGATGTTAATAAGCACAATTTAAGAGCTTATGATAATCATAGAGAACTAATTAGAACAATATATGGTACTAATGATATTGTAAATGATGTAAAACAAGTATATTTAGATGAGTTTGAGCAAGCTAGAATAGAATATAACACAAAACAAAATCGTGATGACAGAAAAATTTAAAATTATTTTAAAAAAGTATGTGAGTCTCAAAATGATATAGCTTGTGAAATTATAATAGAACTTGGAGATATGGATTTTTGGAATAATAAAGATAATGAATACAGGCTAAAAATGATTGATGTATATAATGAACAAGTAAAAGATTTAGTAAGAATTGTACCAACTTTTAAAGTAGCAAATGCCACAATACATTTTGATGAAACCTCTCCCCATATGCATATTGTAGGCGTTCCAATAATAGAAAATTGTACTAGGGGAATGAAAAAGCAAGTTGGAAAAACTAAGCTATTTACAAAAACATCTTTAACAGAAATACAAGATAAAATGAGAAATGCTTGTATAAAATCTTTTAATAAGTTTTATGATATGGATTTTAAGCTAAAGGAAAAGCAAAAAGGCAGAAATCAAGACATAAATGTCAAAGATATGGGCGATTATAGAAAAATCAAGAAACAACTAGCTAAAAAAGAACAGAAACTTGAAAAAGCAAATACGTAAATTAAAGAACTTTATAATACTGGCAATAATGTAAATAAAATATTAGACAATTTGAAACCTACTCTAATGAATAAAAATAATATAGTTATTTCAAGCGAGAGCGTCCAAAAATTGAAGAATTACACAAAAGACGTAAAAAATATTACTAAAACTGTCAGAAATGTAAATGACTTAAATATGGCAATTAAAGATTTTGAACATTCTGCTTTTGAAATAGAAAAAGAAAATCGTTCACTTAAATATGAGATAGAATTAAAAGATAATGAAATTGGCAATCTAAAAAAGGAACTTTCTACTAAAGACAAGATTATTAGCAAACTACAAACTGAAAAAGAAAAGCTAAAGCAAGAATTACAAAAATTCAAAGGCTTTTGGCATAGTATTATGAGCCATTTTCACAAAAGAATTTGCTATGACAAAGATAATAACTATAAAATTGTAAGCGATGACTTATATAAAAATGGTATATTTGACGACAATGATAATGAAATTGCAAATAATATTAATAGAAAAGTAACTATACCAGACGGAAACAAGCAAACCAAGAATAAAAAAAATAATGATACCAGATTTTAAAAGGAGGAAAATTGAATATGGATAATGATAAAGTAAAATATTTGATAGATATGATAAATGATATGGATATAAAAAATAAATTAAGACTGGCAATATGTATGAGCCAAAGCGAACGGTCAGGGCTTATATATAATACTAAAGAAAACTATGAGAAGTTTGATAATATGTTAAAAAGCATAGATGAAGAATATAGAACTACACTTGTAAATTTTGGGAAATATAAACTTGTAATGTTTGCAATGGCTAAACTTATGGAAATAGAAACAACAGAACAAAATAAAATTGCACTATATTTATTTAATACTTTAAATTAAATAATTATATTGAAGTATATATAAGTCTATAGGTTAGTATAATCAAAAGATTGAATTTTATAAAAATTTGTGCTAGAATATAGTATGTAAAAAAATTTGAAGTGGCTAGTGATGGTCAGATACTAGCTCACAATCATATTTCTATTAAAAATATAGAGGTGAAATCTGATGAATAATCAATATGACTATGAAAGTCGGCTTGACGAGCTGACTAAAGGAATCGATGCTACATTCAAGGATGTATTAGAACCATTTATTTATGGCAATATTTCAGATTATCTTAAAAAAAGTGGAACAAATATTGATATTTTGGATGTTGGCTGTGGTTGTGGTTATTTAACTGCGAGCATTGCAAAAAAATTTGCAGAAACCAAAGTAGAAGGAATCGATATTTCTGAATCTGCAATTGTTTGTGCAAAATCTCATTTTAACTTGAAATTTACTCAACAGAACGTGGTAGATTTTGATGAGAGTAAGAAGTTTGATGTTGTAGTATATAATATGGTACTTCACAACCTTCAAGAATTAGAACAAACAATTCGGAAAACAAGTATTATACTAAAACATAAAGGTATTGTACTTATAACTATTCCACATCCAGCTTTTTGGTTGCCTGATAAGGTGGCTAGAGGTAAGATTACTTTGGCAGAACCATTTAATTATAATTATGAAAGATTTTATCAAATACCATTCCAAATAAAAAATGGTTTGCAACATCAAACAAAATTAACCTATTATCATAGACGTTTAACAACATATATTAATACATTTTCAAAACATCTAGAACTTGTTAGATTTGAAGAAGTTGACTTTAAGAACGGATATCCAACAATGTTGAGGATTGTTTTAGAAAAATGTAAAATCTGACCAAAAGTATCCCCCTAAACAGGGGGTGCTTTTTTATATAACAAAATTATAAAATTTTCTTAAATAATGTATTGTATTTAATCAAAAATATGATATACTTTAGTAAATTGATTGATATTTGTATCAATCGTGAGAAGTGCCGAAAAAAGTTGTAGATAACTACGTCAATGGCACCATATTATAACAACTTACGAACTTAAAAGTTTGTAGGTTGTTTTTTTGTACATAAAACTAAAATGTTCTCTTCCTGGAAAGGAGGGCATTTTTTATGTTTGAAGAGGAAAAAATGTTATTTTACATAGATGTGCATTATCTACAGTAGCAATTAGTTATGCATTTGAAAGATTAGGTAAATATCCTACATTTAAGCATGCAATGCGGTCAATATGAAAAATTGTTTAAAGACCGTACACTGTTACAACCAGATGAATACATATTTTTATACGCCAATAATGATAGTATAATGCAAAGAAATAAAACAAGAGGAAAAGAATTATCAAAAGCATGGATTGATAGGTCAAGGACATGATTTTGCACCATTGAAACAGGACTAAAAATTGTGGTTGAGCCAGATATAAGAGAATGAATTGTAGTTGCTCATAAAATGGCTTTTGCTGACGTTTAGTATCAACCAGAATATATTTGATATTTTATAATTATCTGGAGATTGTTAGAATTGAAGATTTTGATTTAAAGTTAATAAAACAAAAAATTCTACCTAGAGGTTCACATATAGAGGAAAATATGTTATAATAACAACGTTATATTTTAATAAAAAGTAAATATATTAAATAATTCTTAAAAAATAACTTTTATTAAAAGATGAAAGGAGAAAACATGGGATTTTTTGAAAAATTAAAACAAGGAATGAATAAAACTAAAAGTTCATTTGACGAAAAGATAAATAATGTGTTTAAAAGCTTTAGAAAAGTAGATGAAGAATTTTTAGATGAATTAGAAGAAGTTCTAATTATGTCAGACATAGGAGTAGAAACATCAGTTAAGATAATTAGCAACTTAAGAAACAGAATAAAAAAAGATAAGATACAAGACGAAGAAGATGTAAAAAAAGCATTAAGAGAAGAAATGAAAAAAATATTAGATGTTACAGACATTAATTTACATTTAAATACAAAGCCATCTGTTATTTTAGTAGTTGGAGTAAATGGAGTAGGAAAAACAACATCTATTGGAAAAATTGCAAATAGATTAGCAAAAGATGGTAAAAAGGTAGTTGTAGCAGCAGCAGATACTTTTAGAGCAGCAGCTGTAGAACAATTAGAAATATGGGCAAACAGAGCAGGAGCTGATATAGTAAAAAGAGAAGAGGGTGTAGATCCAGCTTCTGTAGTATATGAAGCAATAAAAATAACAAAGAAAAAAGATGCAGATGTATTAATTGTAGATACAGCAGGAAGATTGCATAATAAAAAGTATTTAATGGACGAGTTAAATAAAATTCAAAAAGTAATTAACAAAGAAATGCAAGAGGCAGACAAAGAAGTATTATTAGTAATAGATGGGACGACAGGTCAAAATGCGATTTCACAAGTAAAAGCATTTAAAGAAGAGGCAGATTTAACAGGATTGGTTATTACTAAATTAGATGGAACAGCAAAAGGTGGAGTAGCAATTGGAATTGTTGAAGAAAATAAAATCCCAATTAAGTTTATAGGTGTAGGAGAACAAATTGACGATATGGAGATTTTTAATTCAGAAGATTTTGTAAAAGCAATCATTTAATAAAAAAGGATGTTAGAATTTAGGAGGAAAAAAAGTGAAAGAAGAGAGTAAAGAAAACGATAATATTTCAATCCAAAAAGAGAAAGATACAAGCAAAAAAGATATACTAGATTTAAATAAAAAGAAAAAAAATAGAACAAGAATGATTTTAGTATTATTATTTTTACTATTATTTGCAGGAATTAGTTATATTGAATTAAGAGGAAGTTATTTAGAATATTTGGAATTGGGGCAAAATTATACAAATATATTTTATACAAATCTAACTTATAGATATGGAATTATGGCAGTTAATTTTGTTATTTTATATTTTATTTTATATTTTACAAATAGGGGAATAAAAAAAGGATTAAAGCCATTTTTTGAAAAAGAAAAAAAAGAAATTCCGAAATTGCCAAATAAATCTTTAGCTTTAGTAATATCAGCATTAGTTAGTTTTGTAACATCATCAGCATTGATGCAAAAAATTATGCTTATTTCTAATGGTACATCATTTGGAATTCAAGACCCGATATTTGGATTAGATATTGCTTATTATATGTTTCAAAAACCAGTAATTGAAACATTAGCATTATATTTTGTAATTCTTTTTGTAGGATTATCAATTTATATAGCATTATATTATGTAATAGCATTTAATCGTTACTTTGATGGCGTAGATGGAAAAATGCTAAAAGAAAGCTTGTTTATGAAAAAATTAACAAGAAATGCATTATTAATAATAATAGGAATTGCAATTCTTACAGTAATAAATACTCAAAATACAATGTTTGGAAAAATTCTAACTGTTAAAAATGACTTAGAAATAGTAGGAGCAGGGATGACAGAGACAACCATTAAGTTATGGGGATATGTAATATTTGCATTTGTCATTATAATATTTGCATATAGAGCATTAAAATACTTTAAAAAAGGAAATACAGGTAAAGTATTAAAGAATCTTGCAGTAATACCAGGATATTTAGTAGTATTATTTATAGTAATGGTAGTATTTGATTTAGCATTTGTTAGCACAAATGAATTAGATAAAGAAAAAGAATATATAGCAGAAAATATAAAGAATACTAAAAATGCATATAATATTAATATAGAAGAAAAGAATATAGAAAATTCAGGAACCATAACAAGTGAAGAAGTAGAAGAAAATGCTAATGTAATTAATAATATACCAGTTATTAGTAAAGATGCTGTATCAAAAACATTAGAAAATAGTCAAACAGTGACAGGACACTATGTTTATCCTAATATTAGTATTGCAAAATACAATATAAATGGAAAAAATCAGCTAGTATATGTAGCACCAAGAGAAATAACAAACTCAGGAAGAACTTATAATAATAAAACATATGAATATACACACGGAATAGGAGAAATATTTACATCAGCAACAGAAAGTTCACAAAATGGAAATATACAGTATATTCAAAAAGACATAGTTGGAAAAGATGAAAAAATAAATATTTCTGAACCACGTATTTATTTCGGATTAGAGACAAAAGAGACAATTGCAACAAATACGAAAAACAAAAACGAATATGATTACACTGATGAAAACGGAACAGATCAAGTATATTCTTATAATGGACAAGCTGGATTGCAATTAGGATTTTTAGATAGATTAATATTAGGTATAAAAAAAGGAGATATTAATTTAGCTTTCTCAGGAGAAATAACAAATGAAAGCAAAATTTTAATTAATAGAGATGTAATAACAAGAGCCAAAAAAGCATTACCATATTTAATTTATGATGAAGAACCATATACTGCAGTAACAGATGAAGGAAAGATTGTATGGGTGTTAGATGCTTATACAGTATCATCTAGTTATCCATATTCACAATATACAAGTATAGAACATGATGGAACAAAAGAAAAAATAAACTATATTAGAAACTCTGTTAAAGTAATTATCGATAGTTATGATGGTACAATGTCATATTATATAACAGATAGAAACGATCCAATAGCTATGGCATATAGAAACATTTATCCAAGCTTATTCAAAGAATTAGATGAAAAAATACCAGAAGATATATCAAGTCATTTTGTATATCCAGAATTTTTATATAATGTACAAGCAAAAATTTTAAAAGTATATCATAACGTAAAACCAGATGTATTATATAGAGCTGACGATGTATGGGATATTGCAAAATTTAATAGTACAAAATCAACAAAATCAACAGGAACTTATATGGAGCCATACTATACAATGGTAAAAACATCAGATGGAGAACAACTAGGACTAGTTCAAATTTACACACCAGATGAAAAACAAAACATTATATCATATTTAGTAGGAAGCAATAGTAATGGAAACAATGAACTAAAACTATATAAATTTTCAGCAGACAGTAATATTGTGGGACCAATGCAACTTGATAAACAATTAGAAGAGGACGAAGCAATATCAAGTGAACTAAAATCATTAAATGTTACAGGAACAAAATTAACAAAACAAATGATAGCAGTTCCTATTAATAATACAATATTATATGTTGAACCAATATATCAAACAATGTTAAACGAATCAGAAGTACCAGTACTAAAAAAAGTAGTTGTAGCATCAGGAAACAAAGTTGCGATAGGAGACAACTTAACAAAAGCATTAGAAAATTTACTTTCTAAATATGCGGTAGACATAGAAGTAGAAAACACAGATGATGTTGAAGGATTAATAGAAGCAATTATAAAAGCAAACAAAAACTTAACACAATCAAATGAAAACAATGACTGGGAAATGATGGGGAAAGACATAAAGAAAGTTCAAGAATTAATAGATTCTTTAGAAAAAGTAAAAGAAAAAGAAGATAAAAAATGAGACACAGGGGACAGGTCTTAAATGTCTCATAATGAATAAAAAAGAGGAAACAATTCTTTGTTTCCTCTTTTTATAAAATAATATTTGTATAAATATTAGATTACTAATTTATAAAAAACTTTCTTTCCTTTTTTTAAAATAGCATAGCCATCTTTAAAATCATTATCAGATAAACAATAATTTACATCAGTAATTTTGTTATCATTTAGAGAAATTCCACCTTGATTTACTAAAGTTCTTGCTTGACCTTTTGAAGGAGCAATACCAGTTGTTATAATTGCCTCTAAAATAGAAATATTTGTAGATTCGATTTTTACTGTAGGCATATTTTCTAAACTGCCAGTACCATTAAATAAAGCATTAGAAGCTTCTTCTGCTTTTTTTGCTTCATCTTCTCCATGAATTAATTTTGTGATTTCATAAGCTGCTATTTTTTTAGCTTCATTAATATGTTCATCTTTTAGTGAAGTAAGCTCATTAATTTTATCTATAGGCAAAAATGTAAGCATTTTTAAAACATTTTCTACACTTGAATCTTCAATGTTTCTCCAATATTGATAAAATTCATAAGGAGATGTCTTTTTAGAATCTAGCCATAAAGCACCTTTTTCAGTTTTACCCATTTTCTTTCCTTCTTTTGTAGTAAGAAGTTTAAAAGTTAAACCGAAAGAATCATCTTTTCCAATTTTTCTGATTAAGTCAACTCCACCGATTATATTAGACCATTGGTCATTTCCACCTATTTCAAGTTTACATCCATATGTGTTATATAGATGTAAAAAATCATAAGATTGCATTAACATATAACTCATTTCAAAAAATGTTAATCCTGTTTCTAATCTTTGTTTATAACATTCAGCAGCAAGCATTTTATTAACTGAAAATAAACTACCAATTTCACGCATAAAATCAACAAATTTGAAATCTAAAAGCCAATCAGCATTATTTACAATAATGGCTGCATTTTCTCCTTCAAAACTAACAAATTTTTCTATTTGCTTTTTTAAACATTCAACATTATGATTAATATCTTCGCGAGATAGCATTTTTCTCATGTCTGTTTTACCAGAAGGATCACCAATGCTAGCAGTACCACCACCAACTAAGATAATTGGTTTATGACCACATTTTTGCATATGACTTGCGACCATTAGTGAAACAAAATGACCAACATGTAAACTATCAGCAGTAGGATCAATTCCAATGTAGAAAGCAACAGATTCCTTACTAAATAGTTCTTTCATTTCTTTTGGATGAGTCATTTGCTCTATATAGCCTCTTTCTTCTAATATGTTAAAAACATTTTCCATCACGTTCATTCCTTCCATTAATTAGTCTAAATTAATATTGTTTATATTTTTTGTTTTATTTTTTAATGTGTTTTTAAACCCTTTAAATTCTTCATATCCTAAAAATCTGTTTAAGTTTTTTACAGAAATACCAGTTTCACCTGAAATGGTATCAAGTGAATTTTCTAAACCGTTTTCTTGTACATAAGATTTAAAATTTGAAAATTCAAATCCATCTTTAGTACTACATTTAGGGCATACGTTACCTTCTGAAATATAAAAACTACCACATCTACTACATCTATTAAATTCCATAATTTTTCCTCCTATTTTATCTTTTGACAAGTTTTTTTAAAATCCAACACATTGTATCATAAAATTTAATAAAATAAAAGAGCTTTTTAATTATTTTGTAGTTTTATAAACTTTTCATAAAATTCAGGGATATGGTTTTGCAAACGAATAGGTTTTAAAGAAGTATCAGTAAAACAATGTTTAGTTTCACCAGTTAAAACAATGTTACCAGTTTTTTTATTAGTTATAGAATATCCCATTGTTAAGCGAACACCATTAAATTGTTTAACATAAGGTTCTATTAAAATAATGTCATTAAAAGTTACATGATGTTTAAAAGAACAATTTACTCCTAGAACTGGTATCATAATTCCGTTACTCTCAAATGAAGAGTATGGCATTTCAAATTGTTCTAACATTTTACATCTGGCTTCTTCTAAAAATCTGATATAATTTGAATGGTGAACAATTCCCATTTTATCAGTTTCATAATAATTTATTTTTCTTTCAAATATAAAATCCATTTTTATCTTCCTTTCAAGTTATAAGTATATAAAAACAAAAGGCTAATGTCAAATGTTGAAATTAAAAGAAAATTGTGTTAAAATATATCTATTAACATTAGAAAATGTCTGTATGAATATATGGACATAAGGAGGAAGAATTGTGCTGGAAATAAACGCATTCCTTAAAGACAATTTCATAGTTGTCAATGCAGAAAAAAAAGAAAGGAAAGTAATAAATATGACTCGTGAAAAAGTCATAAAAGTGATTGAAAGTACTTTTTTGGATGAAAACATCGATAAAGAATTATACATTCTTTATGGAACGGTGTTGGGAGGTGCCTGCGGAATAATTATCAAAGAAAATAAAATAGAAGTATATATTTCATGTATAGCATATGCTTCTAAAAGACCAGAAATGGTATTAACAGGAAAAAAGAATTGGAAAAAATTATTCTGCTCGAAGATTTTTTAAGAAAAGGAGACTTCGTTTTTTACGGAGTCTTTTTTTAATAAAATAATTAAAAGAAATATAGAAAAAGTTAACAAGCAGTGGTATAATATGAAAAAACAAAATGGAGAAAAAAATGAAAAAAATAAATGGAATAATAATGCAATACTTTGAATGGTATATGGAATGTGAACAAAATTTATGGAATAACATAAAAGAACAAGCAAAAAAATTATCTGAATTAGGAATTACAGCAATATGGTTACCACCAGCATATAAAGGAATAGGTGGAGCAAATGAAGTCGGATATGGAGCATACGATTTATATGATTTAGGTGAATTTGATCAAAAAGGAAGTATAAAAACAAAATACGGTTCAAAAGATGAATATCTAGAATGTATTGAAGTGCTAAAACAAAATGATATAGAAAGCTATGCAGATATAGTATTAAATCATAAAATGGGAGCAGATAAATTACAAACGATACCTGCAACCAAAGTAGATTGGGGAAACCATAATCTTCAAATATCAAACCAAGAGACAGTAAGAGTTGCTACTAAGTTTACTTTTCCAGGAAGAAAACATAAATATTCAGAATTTGAATGGAATTGGACACATTTTGATGGAATTGATTATGATGAAAATTCAAAAGAACATGCAATTTTTAAATTTAAAGATAAAAATTGGAATAATGCTGTAGATGAAGAATTTGGAAACTATGATTATTTAATGGGAGCAGATATAGATTTTACAAACCAAGAAGTTGTTGAAGAATGTACAAAATGGGGAAAATGGTATATAGATATTACGCAAATTGATGGACTTAGGCTAGATGCCGTAAAACATATTCCAGCAGATTTTTATAAAAAGTGGATAAAAGACTTAAGAGAGCAAACAAAAAAGGAATTATTTACAGTAGGAGAATATTGGACAGGAGATGTTCAGAAATTACATAGATATATAACCGAAACAGAAGGAGAAATATCTTTATTTGATGTACCTTTGCATTATAAGCTTTCATCAGCATCTAAAGAAGAAAATTATGATTTATCACAACTACTGGATAATACATTAGTAAAAGAAAATTCAAGTAAGGCAGTTACATTTGTAGATAATCATGATACTCAACCAGGACAAGCATTAGAAAGCTTTGTAGAAAGATGGTTTAAACCAGCGGCATATAGTTTGATATTACTTAGAGATGAAGGATATCCATGTGTTTTCTATGGAGACTATTATGGTATTCCACATGATGATATTAAACCTATTGAAGAACTAAAAATTTTAATTAATTTAAGAAAAGAAAAGGCATATGGAGAACAACATGATTATTTTGATAATCAAAATTATATAGGTTGGACAAGAGAAGGCGATGAAGAACATATTAAATCTGGATTAGCAGTTGTGATTTCAAATACAGGAGATGGGGAAAAGAGAATGTATATAGGAACTCAATTTGCGGGAAGTAAGTTTATAGATAGTTTAGAAAATTGTGAAGAAACTATAGAAATAGATGATTATGGATTTGGAAATTTTAAAGTAAAAGGAAAATCAGTATCAGTCTGGGTTAAGATATAAAATAAACAAGAATAAAGAAAAGCGACAAAAAACGACAAAAAAATGGGACATTTTAGACCTGTCCCTGATGTGTCAAGAAAGGAGAAAAGGATGTCTAAATTTGTTCATTTACATATACATAGTGAGTTTAGTTTGTTGGATGGAGCAAATAGAATCAAAGATTTGCCTAAAAGGGCTAAGGAGTTGGGAATGGATGCTATTGCTCTTACAGATCATGGGGTTATGTATGGTGCAATTGATTTTTATAAAGCATGCAAGGCAGAAGGGGTAAAACCTATTATTGGTTGTGAGGTATATGTAGCACCTCGTTCACGATTGGATAAAGAACCTAATATTGATAATAAATATAATCATCTTATTTTGCTTGCTAAAGATAATGAAGGGTATAAAAATTTAAGTAAGTTAGTTTCTTTAGGGTTTGTTGATGGATATTATTATAAGCCACGTATTGATTTAGAGATTTTAGAGAAATATCATGAAGGTTTAATTTGTTTGAGTGCATGCCTAGCAGGAGCTGTAAATCAAGCTTTATTAAATGGTCAAAATGAGAAGGCAGAAGAAATTGCTTTATGGCATAAGAGAGTTTTTGGAGAGGATTATTATATTGAAATTCAAAATAATGGAATTCAAGAGCAAGTTTTAGCTAATCAAAAATTAGTACAATTAGCTAGAAAATTAGATATTCCGCTAGTTGCTACTAATGATGCACATTATTTAAAAAAAGAAGATGCTTATAATCATGAGGTTTTATTGTGTATTCAAACAGGAAAAAGAATGAGTGACATTGATCGTATGAGATTTGACACAGATGAATTATATGTTAAGTCTCCAGAAGAAATGATAGAATATTTTAAAGCGTTTCCAGATGCAATAGAAAATACAGTTAAAATTGCAGAAAAATGTAATGTTGAATTTGAATTTGGACATACTATTTTACCTAATTATGATGTACCAAAGGAATTTCCTACACATTATGATTATTTTAAAAAATTATGTGATGATGGAATAGAAAAAAGATATGGAAAAAATCCATCAAAGGAAATATTAGATAGAGCAGAATATGAGATTAGTGTCATAAAAAAGATGGGATATGTGGATTACTTTTTAATTGTATGGGATTTTATAAATTATGCTAAAACCCATGGAATACCTGTAGGACCAGGACGTGGATCAGGAGCTGGTTCGATTATTGCGTATGCTATTGAGATAACAGATATTGACCCTATGAAATATGGATTACTTTTTGAAAGATTTTTAAATCCGGAAAGAATAAGCATGCCTGATTTTGATGTTGACTTTTGCTATGAACATAGGCAAGACGTAATTGATTATGTATCAAGAAAATATGGACATGACCATGTATCACAGATTATAACTTTTGGAACAATGGCTGCTAAAATGGTTATTAGAGATGTTGCAAGAGTTTTAGATGTACCATATTCAGAGGCTGATAGTTTAGCAAAAATGATACCTAATGAACTACATATTACTATAAAAAAAGCATTAGAACAAAATAAAGAGTTAAAAGAAAGATATGAATCTGATGAATTAGTAAAAAAAGTATTGGATATTGCAATGGGATTAGAAGGAATGCCAAGACAGGCTTCTACTCATGCGTGTGGAATTGTTATAACAAAAGAGCCAGTAGATACATATGTTCCATTATATGTTAGAGATGGACAAATATCTACACAATATATAATGACAACTTTAGAAGAATTAGGACTATTAAAAATGGACTTCTTAGGATTAAGAACATTAACAGTAATTCAAGATACTATTGATTTAGTAAAAGAAAATAGAGGAATAGATGTAGAATTTGATAAAGAAATGGCAGATCCTAAAGTATATAAACTATGGCAAGAAGGAAAATCATGTGGAATTTTTCAGTTTGAATCGCAAGGTATGACAAACTTCATGAAAGAACTAAAACCAGATTGTTTAGAAGACTTAATAGCAGGAGTTTCTTTATATCGTCCAGGACCAATGGACCAAATTCCAAGATATGTAAAAGGAAAATTAAATCCTGGACATAATGAATATACTCATCCAAGATTAGAACCAATATTAAATGTAACATATGGATGTATGGTATATCAAGAGCAGGTTATGCAAATTGTTCGTGATTTAGCAGGATATTCACTTCGGAAGAGCTGATTTAGTAAGACGTGCAATGGGAAAGAAAAAGCTAGATGTTATGGCAAAAGAAAGAGAAATATTTATTAATGGACAAGTAGATGAAAATGGAAATATTATTGTACCAGGGTGTGTAAGAAATGGAATTGATGCAAAATCAGCGAATAAAATATTTGACGAAATGGCAGAATTTGCTAAATATGCTTTTAACAAATCACATGCAGCATGTTATGCAGTAGTAGCCTATAGAACAGCTTATTTAAAAGCATATTATCCAGCTGAGTTTATGGCAGCAACATTAAATAGTTTTTTAGGAAATTTAGATAAAATTCCTCAATATATTGATGAATGTAGAAGTCTTGGAATTGAAATTTTAAAACCAGAAATAAATAAAAGTAATACAAAATTTACTGTTGAAAATGGAAAAATAAGATTTGGACTTCGGAAGTATAAAAAATGTAGGAACAGTTCCTGTTGACAACATTGTAAAAGAGAGAAATACAAATGGTTTATATAAGGGTTTTACAGATTTTTGCGAAAGAATTGCAGATGAATCAGTAAATAAAAAATGTATAGAAAGTTTAATTAAAGCAGGAGCATTTGATGAATTTGAACAAACAAGAAGTACTTTATTAGCTTCTTTTGAAAAAATAGTAGATACTATTCAAAGTGGAAAGAAAAAAGGTCTTGAAGGTCAAGTATCTATGTTTGATTTAGGAACAAAACAAGAACAGGAAAAATTAAATGAAATAAAATATACATTTGAAGAACATGAAGAATTGCCAAATAAAGAAATATTATCATTAGAAAAAGAAATGTTAGGAATTTATATTTCAGGACACCCACTAGAAAAATTAAGAAATCAGATTGAACAACAAACCAATATTAATACAATGCAAATAAGAAATATAGATGAACAAATGACAACTAATATTGAAGAAAACCAAATACAGCAAGAGACGAAAATAAAATTTAAAGATGGACAAAGTGTAAAATATGCAGGAATTATAACTTCCATAAAGAAAAAGTATACTAAAAACAATAAGATTATGGCATTTGTAACAGTTGAAGATTTGTATGGAACAGCAGAAATAATTGTTTTTGAAAATGCATATATAAAATCCGGAAAGAGTTTAGTAGAAGAAAATATTGTGATAGTAGAAGGACGTTTAAGTATAAGAGAAGATGATACAACTACAATCATAGCAAATGAAATTAAAAATTTTGGAGAACAAAAGCAGAAAGTATTGATATTAGATATTAATGATAGTACAGAAGAACAGAAAAATAAATTAAGAGGAGCTATAAAATATTTTTGTGGAGATAAAAATAATATTAATGTTCAAATTAAAATAGATAAAGAAATAAAACCTTGTGGACAGATTTATTTAACAAAAGATATAATGAAAGTAATTCAAAATATATTAGGAGATAATAGAGTTAAATTAGAGGAAAAATAAAAAGGAACATCATAAGTGTTCCTTTTTTAATTTTTTAAAATATTAAATCCATTCTCCATATTTTTTAATATAAACTTTTTTTGCAAACATAGCAACAAAACAATATAAAATTGGAACTCCAATAATAATTGACATGTAAGGAAGTGGGATAGGTATTAAACCAATAACATTTCCAAGCCATGTAAATGGAACGAGAATTCCTAATATACATAAAGCAATTGATGAAAAATATACCATTTTATGTGCGTTACTTTGAATAAAAGGTATTTTTGCAGTTCTAATAATGTGCATTCCTAAAAGATTTGATACAATACTATAAGTAAACCAAATTGTTTGGAAAAGTGCAGGATCTCTTAATTTAAATACAAACCATAAACATGCAAATACAATTAAATCAAAAGCAGAACTTAAAGGTCCCATAAATAGCATGAAATTTTTTAAACTTTTCAAACTAAATGTTCGAGGCTTTTGTAAATATTCTTCATCAACATTATCAAAAGGCAAAGTCAATTGACCAAAATCATAAAGCAAACCTTCAACTAATAATTGAATAGGAGTTTCAGGTAAAAAAGGTAATGCTACACTAGCAACTATAACAGACAAAACTTCACCAAAATTAAAACTTGTTGCCATTTTGATGTATTTCATTAAATTTCCAAAAGTTCTTCTTCCTTCAGTTACACCATCTAATAGTACATGTAAATCTTTTTCAAGTAAAATGATATCAGCAGATTCTTTTGCAATATCAACTGCAGTATCAACTGAAATTCCAACATCTGAATTTGTAAGAGAAGGAGCATCATTTATACCATCACCCATATATCCAACAACATTACCAGACTCTTTTAAAAGTCTAACAATTCTTGCTTTTTCTATAGGAGAAAGTTTTACAAATATATTGGTCTTTTTTAATAATCTTAAAACACCAGCATCAGCCAAATTTTCAATTTGGTTACCTTGAACTATATTTTTAGAATTAATACCAACTTTTTTACATATACATTCTGTTACTTCAGCATTATCACCAGTTAGGACAATAACTCTTATTCCAGCCCTGTTTAATTTTTGAATAGCAGATTTAGCAGATTCCTTTGGAGGATCTAAAAATCCAATAAAACCTAAAAGAATCATATTTTTTTCATCATCAATATTAAACATTGTAGTATCTCTTAAATCATTTTTTTGGCAAACAGCAATAACTCTTAAACCATCTTTATTTAACTTTTTGGCTATTTGTTTTATATTATCTTTAATTTTATTTGTAATAGGTGATAATTGCCCCTTATAATCTACCATATTACATATTTCAAGTATTTCTTCAACAGCGCCTTTAGTTATCATTTGTTTTTTTACACCGTCTGAAACAATAACAGATAAACGTCTACGTGTAAAATCAAAAGGAAGTTCATCTACTAGTTTATATTTCGTAGTGTAATCATTCATATCATTTTGCAAAGCTCTTGCAACAACTGCTTCATCAATATTTCCTCTTAAACCTGTTTGAAAATATGAGTTTAAAAACGCATGTTTTAGAACTCTTATATCTTCGTTACCATTTATATCTAAATACTTTTCAAGCACAATTTTATCTTCTGTTAATGTTCCGGTTTTATCAGTACAAAGAATATTCATAGCACCAAAGTTTTGAATAGAATCTAGTTTTTTAACAATTGTTTTCTTTTTTGACATTTTTACAGCACCTTTAGAAAGACTTGATGATAATATAACAGGTAAAAGTAAAGGTGTAATACATATTGCTATTGCAACAGCAAAAGTAAATGCTGTTACAGGAGCATGTTTCCATGCATTAAGTATAAAAACTATAGGAGTTAATATAAGCATAAATTTTATTAATAATTTACTGATATTTTCGACACCTTTTTGAAAAGAAGATTTAGGCTTTCCTGTTGTTATAGTGTGAGCTACTTTACCAAAATAAGTACTATCAGCTGTTTTTATTACAGCACATTTAGCAGAGCCACTAATTACATTTGTTCCCATAAAACAAATTGTATCTAAATCAGATATAGAATCTAACTCATCTTCAGTTAATTCAGTATGAGAAAGTTTCCTTACAGCATCAGATTCACCAGTTAAAGAAGATTGTCCTACATATATATCTTTAGATTCTAAAATTCTTAAATCAGCAGGAATCATACTTCCGGCAGATAGAATAACAATATCTCCTAAAGTAATATCTTTTATTGGAAGTGCAACTTCTTTTCCGTCTCTTAATACGGTAGTAGTAGTAGCTACTAGTTGTTTTAATTTTTCAGCTGCTTGATTTGAACGAAATTCCTCAAAAAATTCAAGCAAAGTACTAGCTATAACCAAAACCAAAATAACAATAATGTTTGCATAGCTAGGAGTTTCAGGTAAATAAACATCTGTGTAAAATAAAATTGCAACAATTCCGAAGAAGAATACTGTTAAAAGGACTAAATAAACTTTCTAACAAATAATTGTACCATTTTTTTGGTTTAGTTTGTTTTATTTCATTTGGGCCATATTTATTAAGTCTTAGTTCAGCTTCTTGGCTTGAAAGTCCCTGTATATTTATGTGGTATTGTTTTATAAAATCGTCTTTAGGCAGAAGACATTCATTACCATATAATTTTTTTACATTAACTTCCTCTCTTTGATTTTTTGCATTTTGCATTATAAAATCATCTCCATTCTTTTGTATAAAGTTTCTTTAAAATTATACCACTAATTTAAACTAATGAAACAATAAAGTTGAAAAATTTTTAATTTATTAGAATAAATATAGAGAAATAAGACATGATTAAATTTATATTAATCATATCTTAAAACATTCAAACGACTAAATTATAAATAAGAGTAGTTAACATACAAATTAAAACACCACAAACAGTAGGAATAATAAAACTTAGTAAAGTCCATTTTAAACTACCAGTTTCCTTCTTTATAGTAAGCAAAGTAGTAGCACAAGGAAAATGAAGACAAGTGAAAATCATAACATTAATAGCAGTAAGCATAGTCCAACCATTATTAATAAGAATTTGACCAATTTGATAAGTATCTTCTAAATTAACTAAAGAACCATTACCCATATAGCACATTAAAATAATAGGTAAAACAATTTCATTAGCAGGAATTCCTAAAATAAAAGCAGTTAAAATATAACCATCCAATCCCATTAAATTAGCAAGAGGCGTTAAAAAATTAGCAATAATATCTAATAAACTCATATCTTGAAAACCAATATTTGCAAAAAGCCAAATAACCAAACCAGCAGGAGCGGCTACACTAACAGCTCTACCTAATACAAATAGAGTCCTATCAAAAATTGAACGTATAAAAACTTTACCAAATTGAGGTTTCCTATAAGGAGGAAGTTCTAATACAAATGATGAAGGCATACCTTTCAAAATTGTTTTAGATAATATTTTTGATATTAATAAAGTTAAAAATATTCCTAATAAAATAACAAAAATAACAGCTAAAGTTGATATAAAAGTAGCACCAATACCATTCATTGTGCCTGCAATAAATATGGTAGCAACAGCTATTAAAAAAGGAAATCTACCATTACAAGGGACAAAATTATTAGTAATTATAGCAATTAATCTTTCTCTAGGAGAATTAATAATTCTACATCCAACACAACCAGCAGCATTGCAACCAAATCCCATACACATTGTTATCATTTGTTTTCCTGTACAGCAACATTTTTTGAAAAATCCATCCATATTAAAAGCAATTCTAGGAAGGTAACCAAGATCTTCTAAAATTGTAAATAAGGGAAAAAATATAGCCATAGGTGGTAACATTACAGAAATTACCCAAGTTAAAGTCTGATAAATTCCTAATATTAACATATTAGATATCCAATCAGGAATACCTATCCAATTAACAAATAAAAACAATTTTTCTTGTATCCATTCAAACAAGCTAAACAAAATTTGAGAAGGATAATTTGCACCAACAATAGTAAGCCAAAAAATTAATCCTAGAAATAGAATCATAATAGGAAAGCCTAAATACTTTGAAGTTAATATTTTATCTATTTTTCTGTCTCTAGAAGAATAATTTCCATTTTCAAAAGTACATACTTTTTTACATATTTTTTCCGCTTTATCCATAATACTAGAAACAATAACATCTTTAAAATTTCCATTTAATTTTTTAAAAGCATCGAATTTATTAATATCAATTGAAAAGTTTTCTTGAATAGAATTTAAGATTTTTGGTTCACCATCTAATAATTTTAGTGAAACCCATCTATACAGTTGTTTAGGAAGAGATGTTTCAACTTCTAATATATTTGATATTTCTGAAATAGACTTTTCAATATCTTTAGAATATCTAACTTTTTTAGGATTAGGTTTAATGTTTCCATTACATACTTTTTCTAAAGTTTTAATTAAATTAGTTAAAGTTTTTTTCTTTCTTGCGGTTGTACCGACTACAGGGATACCAAGTTCACTAGATAATTTATCTAAGTCTATTTTTATTTTTTTCTTTTTTGCCTCGTCAAGTAAATTAACACACAATATAACATTATTAGTTATTTCCATTACTTGAAAAACTAAATTTAAATTTCTTTCAAGGCAAGTAGCATCTACTACAATAATAGTACAGTCAGGTTTACCAAAGCAAATATAATCTCTTGCAATTTCTTCTTCTTCAGAAGTAGATAATATTGAATATGTACCAGGAATATCAACTAATAAAAAATTTGTTCCGTTATAAGAAAAATCACCAGTAGCATTAGCAACAGTTTTCCCTGGCCAATTTCCAGTATGTTGATGCATTCCAGTAAGACTATTAAAAATAGTAGATTTTCCAACATTAGGATTACCAGCTAAAGCAACAGTAAAACCATTTTCGTTTTTGAAACATATAAATTTATTCTCAAGTAAACGTGTACCAGTTGAAGATTTTGTAAGACCCATTGTTCACCTCCTAAATTATATAATATAATGTATGAAAGATTTAAAATAGTGTGATAAAAACTATAATAAAATAAGAGACTAATAATAGATGATGTTAAAACTAAAGTTCCTAATTCTATAAATATTAAAGAAATAGGAACTTTTATATAATGCATAAAAATCTTAAAAAATAACTGATATAAGAGAAGTGTCTTCATCTCTAATAGCAATTAAAGTACCTCGTATATCAAAAGCACGTAACCCTTTAGAAGGACTATTTAAAATAGGGGTAATATACGAATTATTAACTAGACCTAAGTCTAAAAGTCTTCTTCTAACACTACCAGTACATTCCATAGATTCTATTTTTCCTTTTTTCATAATAGGCAAATTTGTAAGTAAAATAATATTATTCATTAGTCAAGCCTCCCTAAAAAGTTCTATAATAATATTATATTTTATCGAAAAAACAAATGTTACACTTGACAAATTATTTTAATTATGAAAAAATTACGAAGAAAAGAAACGTAGGGAGGAAATAAACATGGAAAAAATAAGAGGTTTTGAAGTTGTAAAAGGATTTGAAGATAAAGAAATTAATTTGCCAGAAAGAAAAACAAAATATTCAGCAGGATACGATATTGAAGCTGCAGAAGATGTAATTATTCCAAGTTTTAAAAAAGGAATAAATCCAACATTAGTAAAAACAGGAATAAAAGTTTACATGCCAGATGATGAAGTAGTGCTATTATATAATAGAAGCTCAAATCCAAAGAAAAAAGGATTAATCATGGCAAATAGTGTTGGGGTAATAGATAAAGATTATTATGGAAACCCAGATAATGATGGTCATATTATGTTTGCATTTTATAATATAAAAGAAGAAGATATAGAAATAAAAAAAGGAGAAGCAATAGGGCAAGCATTATTCCAAAAATATTTGATAACAGACAATGATAAGGCAGAAGGAAAAAGAATGGGTGGATTTGGTTCAACAAGAAAATAAAAAAAATAAAATAAAAAAATTTAACCTTAGAGCCCCAACGAAAACAGCTATAATATACATAAAAAAACCAAGGTAAAGGCTTTGACTTTTACCTTTTTTTGTTGTATAATAAATATGGTTAAAAAATCCAATAAAGTTATTTAAAGTAAAATATTTACATAACTTTATTATCTTTTTTTCGCCGAAAAATATAATAAATGCTGAAAGGAGTTGACTTACATGTTTAATGTAGGAGACAAAATTGTATACCCAATGCATGGAGCAGGGGTAATTGATTCAATAGAGGAGAAAAATATTTTAGGGGAGAAACAATCTTATTACATATTAAAAATGCCTGGAGAAGTTAAGGTAATGGTGCCAACTGCAAAAGCAGAAGAAATAGGAGTAAGAAATATTATAGATAAAAGTTCAGCAGATAAAGTTATAGGTGTGCTAGAACAAGATGAAACAGTAATGGATAAAAATTGGAACAAAAGATACAGAGATAATATGGATAAAATGAAAAGTGGAGACATATATGAAATTGCTGATGTAGTAAGAAACTTAAGTTTTAAACAAAAAGAAAAAGGTCTTTCTACTGGTGAAAAAAAGATGTTAAATAATGCAAAACAAATATTAGTAAGTGAATTAGTATTAGCAGAACATGCTACTCAAGAAGAAGTAGAGCAATTAGTAGAAAATAAAATAAATACATCATACATGATGTTTAGAGCAGATGATGTAGAGCCAGAAAGTGTAGTAAATAAATTCATACCTTTTGATGGTACAGGAACATCAGATTAAAAGTTATATCGTATTAAATAGTAATAATATTACTATTTTAGTACGATATTTTAAATTTTTTAAATAAAACATGGAAAAGTTTTAAAAATGTATTGACAAAATTAATAGTTCATATTATAATAGCAATTGTCGTAAACAGACAGCCAGTTCAAAATAGTATATGCAGATGTGGCGGAACTTGCTGAGGTTGTTCGAACGAAAGTGAGTTACAACGTCAGTATGTGTAGCAAAATATTTGTAAATCAATTTAATATGCAGATGTGGCGGAACTGGTAGACGCACAGGACTTAAAATCCTGCGGTTGAATAAACCGTGCCGGTTCGATTCCGGCCATCTGCACCATAAAAGCATCAAGGAGTTCGTAAGATAAACCTTGATGCTTTTATAATAAAATTGCTAGATTTTTCTAACAAATTTCTAACAATTTTGGAAAATACTTAATTATTTAGGTATATTAGAGTCCAGATCTAATATATCTTTTGTATTTGTTTCAATATTCTTATTGCTATAAAAACTAAGTGCATTTTCAATAGCAGATGCAGATTTGATTTTTGTACTCGAATCCAAGTGTGTATATCTTTCAGTAGTTCTTGAACTTGAATGACCAAGCCAATCCTGTATTTCTCTTAGTGATATACCTTTCTTTACAAGCAATGTTCCGACAACTATGCCTTAAATCGTGGAATCTTATTTCTCTTAAATTATTATTTCTTAATATTTGTTTAAATTTATGACTAACATAGTCAGGCTTTCTTAAATTTCCTAACTCATCTAAACAAACATAATCTTTGTATTTTTTATTGTAACTATCTTTAAATATAGACATATAGTATTCTTGCATTTTTCTAGTATAGAGTAAAAGTTCCTCAATTTCTTTAAATAAAGGCAATGTTCTATAACTAGATTTATTTTTTGTCTTTCTTTTAGTAATAATTTTGGTTTTTGTTTTACTATTTTCGTTTTCATCTGTAACTGTTACTACTTTATGATTTATTGTAATTGTTTTATTTTCAAAATCTATTGCAGACCACCTAATGCCTAAAACTTCACTTCTTCGTAATCCATAGAAAGCAGTTAAATAAACAATTAATTCTAAAGGCGTGTCTTTTACTACTTTGAATAAATTGTTTAATTCATCTTCATTATAATAGTCAGCAATAAATTGTTCTTGTTGTGGTCTACCAACTTTTATAGCTGGATTACTTTGTATTAAGTCTGTTTGTACTGCATAATCTAATGCCTTTCTAATATTAGCATGATATTTTACAACTGTATTTCCTTTAAGCCCTTGTGAATATAACCAATTATAAAAATCTAAAATATGTACTGGTTTTAAATCTTCTAGCATTACTGGATTTTTAGTAAAATATTCTTTTGTTCTGCCTTCAATTTGTCTTTTATAACCTGTATATGTAGATTCTTCAACTTGATGTTTTATCATATCAAGCCATTTAATCATAAAATCTGAAAATGATATTTGTACTTTTTTATCTTCTGTTTTGGTAGTTGTAATTGTTTCTAGTTTATTTTTAAATTCATCTCTTATTTGAATAAGTTTCTTTTCAGCTTTTTTCTTACTTTCGTTTTCTTTAAATCCTGTAGATACCCATTTCATTTTTCTAATGCCATCTACATAGTAAGTTAATACTGTATAAAAAGTCTTATTCTTAATTGTTAAATATGCTGTAATGTCATACATAAAAATCTCCTTTCTTATTTTTAAACAGTATTTTTAGTTAAAAAAGCGATAACATTTATCTTAGGTATTCTGTATAGCTTTCCAACTTTAATTGCTTTTATAGTACCTTTTCGTACTAATTCGTATGCTGTTTGTTTACCAATATTTCCTAGCATTGATCGTAGTCCAGATACATCAACAACATCAGGATAATTAGCAAACATTTCTTGTGTGTAATTGTTGTCTTTCACTTATGTTCCTCCATTTCTTGTAAAATCAAAATTTTGCATATAGTTTAGTAGATTTTTTTAACCATCCCATCTACTTAAGGGAATATTATAGATAGTTTTACTTGCATAGGAATTTTACCTCTCCGCTATCAGCCGAGCGACTCCTCAACATCATGTTAAGCCAAGCCGAAGTATCATTATAATGTTCTATAATACTGGTGTTATGACACTAAATTTTAGTGTATTTTTCAATGTGCTTTTATAGTTTTACAATTTTTCGTTGCAAAACTATTGTAATTATGATGACGTTATAGTATAATAATTATAGATTGCCAATAACAAATTATAAAAAAATAAAAATTGTTAACTATAAATTTGGAGGAAGTATTGAAATGAAAACAAATTTACCAGAAAAAAATTTTTTTGATAGTTTTTATATTTGGTTTAATAAAGAAAAAAGAGAAGAATATTATTCAACACCTTTGTATCTTTATAGTGTAAATAGAAAAGATGATTTTGAAAATAGATTATTAACATTATATTTTGATAAAAACGAAGTTAAAGGAAGAACTAAAGAAGAACAAGGATTAAAATATCCAGGAAATATGTACTTTCCTTATGTTGAAAGGTTTGGAATGTTTTTATTAAGATTTTTAAATGCTAATTTAGAAACATATGGATCAGCCTATGAAACTTTTTTCTTTGCCTATGGTTTTGAAATATTAAAAGATATAGATGAAGATTATACTTTTGAATTAAAAGGAAAATATGAAAATGATGAAGTATATTTAAAGCAAATGAAAAAAATATATAATGACCTACAATATAAAATACAAGAAATACAAGAAGAAATGAAAGTATTTGTAAACTATGTATTTAACCTTGATGAACAAGAAGAATTAAAAGAATATACGCCTAGTCAAAGATTTGCAGTATATTTAATCAAGCATAAAGGACAAGCATATACTTATAATAGAAATGACAATATTATTCAAGATAGCTATTCAAATAAGAATTTGGAATTATCACATTTGAATGATAGGCAATTACTGGATAGCTTTAAGAATAATACAATGCTTGTTTCTATGATAGATACACATCAAAGCAATGACTTATCTGCTATATGCTATGCAGTATTAGAAGAGTTAGTAAAAACAACAAATAATCCAATTAAGAAATGTCAAAACTGTGGAATGTACTTTATTCCAAACTCAAGACTTGATGAAATTTATTGTGATTATCCAAAGGCAAATGGCAAAACTTGCAAAGAACAAGGTGCAGTACAAGCTTATAACGAAAGACTAAAACAAAATAAAGCATTAGCAGAATACAGAAGATTATACCAATTAAAGTCTATGGCTGTTGGTAGAAATAAAGATAATAAACAAATGAAAAAAGATTTTGACAAGTGGAAAAAAGATGCTAAAGATAGAGTTAATAAATTAAACCATAAAATTTTAACAGAAGATGAAGTATATGAGTGGTTAGTAAAGAATAAATAATGGAGTATAGAAATGAGTACAATAACTATTAATGGAGAAACAATATACGTAAAAGATTTATCAATAGATTTTAATAATAATGAAATTCATATTATAGAAAATGATATTTCATCTAAAACATATAGTTTTTTATTTAGACATATTCTATTAGAAAAATTTATTGATGAACTAGTTTATTTAAAAGATGATAATGGTAATATTTATACTTTTTATAAATGTTATATTGGAAAACACTATATGGAAAATAATAAAATAGATACTATAATAAAATTTAATGCATATGTAACTGATTTTCAAATTAATGATATTAAAAATTATAAAATTAATAAAATGGAAGTTAGATTAGAGCATAAAAACTTGAATATAGTTCAAATTGAAGAAAGCATAGGGAAATTACTAAAATTTTCTATAGGTAATATGAACTATTGTATAGAGCTTATATTTGGAGAAAGATATTATAAAATTACATTGGAAAATAGCAAAGAATTGGAAACAGAAAAATTTATACATAAATTTTTGCAATTTTATGAATTTTTAATACTTAATTTGGGTTATTATTTAGAAATTAACGAAATAAAACTATTTGATTATGAAAAGGTTTGTGAATATTCTTATCCATTTTCTAGTAAATATTCAGGAATTAATAATTATAATAATTATAACTGTGTATTAGGAAAAATAAACAAAAAAGAAATTAAAGAGATTTATAAGAATTGGTTAGAATTAAGAAAAAATACTCACAATATTTATGATATATTTATAAATGTATTTTCTGTAAAATATTTTATAGAAATTGCATTAAGTACTATTACAAATTGTATGGAAGGATATTATAAATGCATACATAAAACTACTTTGAAAAAGATCATTATAGACAAAAAGGAAAATTCTAAAAAAGTAAATAAAGAATTTAAAGAAATAATGACAGAATATCTTAATACTAATGAAGGAAAAATGATATTTTCAAGCCAAGACAGACAATCGTTGAAAATATACACTAAACTTACTAATCATAGAAATTATTTTGCACATTTAAATGAAAAGAAAAAAAGATTTTATGGAGATAGCAATTTGTATATGTTATTAAAAATAAAATTACTATTTAGAGTTTTTATGTTGAAAGATATAAATCAAACTATAGAAATTGATAATTTGCAAAAATGCATAAAGAATATAGAAGAAAATATTAATTGGAAAAAAGGAGTGTGATTTTATGCAAAATACGGAAACAAACAGAATTGAAAACAAAGAACAACTTAATGAAGATTTTGAGCAAGAAGTTATTGCCTTTCTTAATTACAAAGAAGGTGGAATAATTTATGTGGGAATAAATAAGAATGGACAAGTTGTTGGAGTTGAAGATGTTGATTTAACACAACTACAAATAAAAGATAGAATAAAAAATAATATACAACCTTCTACTTTAGGATTATTTGATGTAACTGTGGAAACAATAGATAATAAAGAAGTAATAAAAGTTATAATATCAAGTGGAACAGAAAAACCTTATTATTTAAGAAAAAAAGGAAGAACTCCAGAGGGATGTTATATTAGAGTTGGTAGTAGCAAGGAACGAATGACAGAAAGAATGATTGATGATATGTATGCCAAAAGAATAAAAAATACTTTAAAAGAAATTGATTCTCCTAGACAAGAGTTAACATTTAATCAATTAAAAATTTACTATGAAGAACATGGATTAAAATTAAATGATAATTATTTACAAAATTTAGATTTACTAACAAGTGAAGGAAAATATAATTATAATGCTTTTCTATTGGCTGATGAAAACAATGTTTCTATAAAATTAGTAAAATATGTTGGAACAAATAAACTTGAATTATTAGAAAATTTAGAGTTTGGAAATCGTTGTTTAATTACTGCTACACAGAGAATATTAGATAGACTTGATGTTGAAAATACTACATATGCAAAAATAGAATACTTTGGAAGAAAAGAACAAGAAAAAATTGATAGCAAAGCATTAAAAGAAGCGGTTATAAACGCAATTGTACATAATGATTATTCTTATGGGAATTCTCCAATAATAGAATTATATTCTGATAGAATTGAAATAACATCTGCAGGTGGTTTGCCACAAGAATTATCACAAGAAGAATTTTTAGAAGGGGTTACTGCACCAAGAAACAAAGAACTTATTAGAGTATTTAAAGATGTAGATTTAATTGAAAATATAGGCTCTGGAGTTTTGAGAATTTTAGATGCCTATGATAAAAGTTGTTTCAAATTTATGGAACATTTCTTGAGAGTTTCTTTTAATTATAAAGAAAATCCATTTGAATATGAAGATACTGCTAAAACAAAAAGCAGTAAGTTAGGCAGTAAGAAAAGCAGTAAGTTAGCAGTAAGTGAAGAACAAATATTACAATTATGCAAAACAGAAAAATCATTGAAAGAAATTGCTCAACACTTTGGATATAAAGATGTATATAAGTTCAAAAATAATTATATAAATAAATTAATAGAACAAGATAAGTTACAAATGACAATACCAGATAAACCTAAAAGTAGAAATCAAAAATATATTATAAAATAGTTTAGAAAGTGAGTGAATATTATGAAAAAAGTAATGGTTATTACAGGTGGAAGTGATGGTTTAGGAAAATCAATAGCAGAAAAATTGGCTCAAAATGAAGAAAATGAAGTAGTTATTTTATCAAATCAACAAGATAAATTGACAGATGCTGCAATAGAAACAAATTCAGATTATCAAGTATGTGATGTGACAAATCACGTAAGTGTTGAAACGGCAATAAATAATATACTTCAAAAATATAAAAAAATAGATGTATTAATTAATAATGCTGGTGTTTGGTTAGCAGGAGATTTGACTGAATGTAACTATGATGTTATTAGTAATTGCATAGATGTAAACACTAAAGGCCCCATATATATGACAAAGGCAGTATTACCAAGTATGTATGAAAATAAAAAAGGGTTGATTATTAATGTTTGTTCTCAAGCAAGTTTTGACAGTGATGATTTTTCAACAGTATATAATGCTTCAAAATGGGCTATGAGGGGATTTAATCGTTCTATTCAAAAAGATTTAAGTAAAAAAGGAATAAAAGTAACAGGTTTTTATCCAGGTTTTATGCAGACAAATATATTTAAAAAAGCCGGAAATGACTATGATACATCTACAGGATTAGAAACAGAAAAAGTTGCTAAAGCAATTGAATTTATCATTAGTTGCGATGATGATGTCATTATTCCTGAGTTTGGAATAAAAGATATAGAAAATTATTAAAAAAATTGGCAGACTGTCGGTAAAACAGCCTGCCTTTTTAGGACAAATTATTCGTCCATTTTCAAAAAATAGATGTCTTCAGGGTCATTAGTGGAAAGTCCAAAGGAAATGTCTTCTGCTTCAATGCTGGTTATTTTGCCCCATCCTCTTGCGGATGGCACTTCACAAAAGACAACCGTTTTAGGATAATCTTTCGTGGCTGCCCACGTAATCAAAGTAGTTTGATTAGCATTCATGCTATTTCCTGTGGAGTGGTTAGCACCTTCACTTTTCAGTAAATACTGATAAGCATTTTCATGAAGGAATATCCAGGATTTTCTTATCCGTTCTCCCATTTCTGCCAGTACATCCAATGGACATTTGTCCTTCGGTACAAGTATTACTTCTTTTTTCATGATGAAATCCTCCTTAAATTAAATATAGTAAACAGTACCATTAAATACGAGATATTACTCATACTTAGCTCAATTATACAATATTTTACATAATTTGTCCAATTATATTTCAAATTCTTCATATTCCTGTTCTTCCTCATATTCAATTTGCTTTTCTGGATCAAGATAAATATCATTTTCAAATTCAAAATCTCTAATGAATTCTTCTTCAGAAGATACTGAAAATTTATTGCAAACCCAATGTATGAATTTATCTACTGTTTTTTGAAATGTATTTATAACTTTTCGTAAAAAGCTATTTTCTTTTTCAAGCTGATAGATTTCATCTTCATATTTGTTTTCAACTTTTCGTATTTCTTCTTTAAGTTTAATAGAATAGTCCTTTTCAATATTTTCGCATTTTTCTTTTAATTCTCTATTTTCGCACATTATAGATTTTCTTTCTTTTTCATACTTTGAAGTTCTTTCAACAGTATTAACTTGATTTTGTAGTGTTAAATAAAGCAAAGATATTTGTTCTTGTTGTTCCTTAATCATTTTATCTCTTGGCTCTACAACTAATTCTTGTATTTTTTCATCTCTATTTCGTACTAACTTACCAAAACTTTTAACATCAGGCGTTTCTGGTATTTCTAATTTAATATCTTTAAGTACTGTTTTAGTATTTTCAAAATTTGTAATTTTCTTATAATCTTCAATAGATAGATGTACTCTTTCACTTGGATTTCCTCTTTCTAAATCAAATCCGTTTGCAGTTATATAAGAATGAAAAGCATTTTGTAGTTGCCTATAACTATCTTTAGCTTTCCAAAATTCACTACAAGCAATTTTATCAATAGCATTTCCTTTTTTATCAGTAGTATGAACTACTGGAATAAATACTAAATGCATATGTGGACTTTTTTCATCCATATGTACTTTTGCAGACAAAATATATTGTTCTCCTAAATTTTTGTATTCGCATACAAATTTATAGGCAGTCTCAAAATATCTTCTTCCTTCTTGTTCACCTACTTTTTCAAAAAAGCCTTTATCAGATGTAATTAAATATTCACAAACTATATTGCTAACAGATTTAACTTGTCCTTTCAAATTATATTTTTCTTTTATTAAATCAAATTCCTTTTCGTAAGTATGTTTACACTCTTTTATTGAGTAGTTCAAGTAAGATAATTCCTTATCTATATTTTTATTTGAATAGTTTTTATTCCTTCTCTCATTGTGTCTAAATATTCCTTTTAAATTTTCTCTTTTGTATTTTGCATTTCTAATTATTGCATAACTCATATATAAAATCCTCCTTTTCTAGCAAGGCAAATAACACTATGCTGGTTAAATTTTTTTCTTTTTTTGGATCTAGGTCAAGTTTTTAGACACATTTTTCTACGAATTTATATATTTTGATGTTGTATTTTTGCAACATATATAAGTTTAGGTTTGCTAAAACCTTGTTTCTTTTCATATATTAAATTAACATCTGATAATTGTTTAAATGCTTTAGTAACAGTTTTATCAGATAGATTTAATTTATCTTGTACTTCTTTTCTAGTAAATATCAAATATACATTTCCATTTTCATCATGCCAATTATTCTTTATAGATAATGATAACCTATCTAATAGAAAACCATATAACAATTTACTATCAGAATTTAATGTATTTTTATATAATAGATTTATGAATAATTCCTGTGGTATTTGATAATATTTATGGTTTAAAGTTTCATTAACTTTATAAAAATTAAAATCTTGCATAAATTTTCCTTTCCTTCGCACGACAATTAATTCTATGGCGAAAAATTAGAACAGGTAATAAACTATGCCTGTTCGTTTTGAATTTTAAATATGCAAAATTTGATTAAAAGTAGGATTTGATGTTTTATGTAAAATGTAGTATAATATAATTACAAATTAATTAGGAGGTGCTGTTATGACAGTAACAAACAAAACATCAGTCGCACTTGAAATCTTAGGTGGAAGCCTTAAACCCAATGAATCGCGGGAATATACTGAAATGATGTTCAATACATTGGACATTCACTCTGAAATTGGAAGCTGTGTTATCACAACTGAATATGGACAGAGAAGTTTCAGAAACTACGGTAAATTGGTAGCAAAAGAAGGCAGAAAAAAGAACGAACATGGAATGAAAAACATTATCGTTTCTTCTATTGACTAATTAGCCCTAAGAAATTGGACACTATGCCAAAAGGTATAGTGTCTATTTCATGTTATACTGCTTAAAATTTTTCTAACAGATTTCTAACAAAACTTCAAAAAGTTGTGTCAGATTTATATGAATTTTTAATCGTTTATGTTACAATAAAAACAAGTAAAAAAGTTTGAAATAATAAGGTTTTGACTACAAAAATAACGGGATTAAAAAGTATTATTCATCACTAACCATTAAAATGATAGAATAACTTAAAATCCTGCGGTTGAATAAACCGTGCCGGTTCGATTCCGGCCATCTGCACCAATGAAGTATCTGTTCGAACTAATAAAACAGATAAATACAAAAATCAATCAGAAAATAAATCTGGTTGATTTTTTTTGTTGTCTAAAAACAATATTAAAATCATCCAAACAAAAGGATGGTGTATAAATTGAAAATAATTAAACAAGAATTACAATTTGAAGAATGTCTAAAACAGAGACTTGAATTTATATGTGAATTTGCGAAAGTTACCCCTACTTTTATAAATGGTAGCATTAGGAAATTAGAAAAAACTAATCTTACATATATTGAGCCACATAAAGTGATTATTAAAAGTATTACTTTTTTAGTTTTCAATTATTCAAATGATGTGTATATTTCAAACTTATCTAAAAAGATAAAATTATCAGAGTTAGAAGAATATTTGAAAAAAATATAAAAATATTTATTTGACATTTATAAAAAATCTGTGTATAATAAATATAGGAAATGGAGAAACCACAAACGTGGTTTTGCCAAGAAAATGTGTAAACTCACATCTACTCGTCAAAGTACAGATGTGAGCTTTTTTTATTTATGTAGTTGCTTATCAACCCAGTTCTTATATAGAACTGCTATCAAGGCAACGTTTAATGTTAAAGATAACATTAAGGATATTATAAAAAATAGTATTACTTTAACCATAAACATCACCACCCTTCCTACGAAGATTCGTAAAATTGGTGGCAAAAACCACATCTGCTTATTCTCATTTCCTATGTCAGTTAGTATAACATACATTTTACAATAAAGCAATAAAAACAAACAGATATTCGCAATTTTTTTTTTTAGAAATTCACTTGATTTTTATAAAATAATTTGGTAATTATATTTATAACTTGAATGACTATTTAGTCATTCGTCAAGAGAGCTAACGAGTTGTAAATATCTACGGCGTTGGCATCAATGACGTATCTGTTCAAACTTTTATGGAACAGACAATACAAATATCATTCTGAAAAGGATGGTATTTTTTTTATTGCAAAATTGCCATCCGAAAGGAAAGGATGGTGTTTGAAGTGAAAATAATTAAGCAAAAGCTAGAATTTGAGGAATGTCTAAAACAAAGGCTAGAGTTTATATGTGAGTTTTCTAAAGTTACTCCTACTTTTATAAATAGTAGCATTAGAAAAATTGATTTGTATTCCGTAGAAAATGAGAGCCGCAAAAATGATATTGTTTAAATGACAAAAAATAAACATATCGGAGGTGCTCTCTTATGGGTAATAATATCACAGATAGATTAAAATATAAAGAGTCAGTAATAAAATTTTCAAAAAAATATGGAGTAACAAAAGCAGTATATAAATTTGGAGAATGTAAGAGAATAACATATAGATGGCAAAATAGATATGATGGAACGTTAGAAAGTTTAAAAGATAAATAAAGATGTCCGCATGAGTATGAAAAGTTAATAAGTGAATTAGTAAAAAGAAAAGGTTATAGGAAAATTTTTAAAGGCAATTTGGAATGGTAATTAATGAAATTACAAAAATAAAAAAATAGATACATATATTAGAAAAAAATTAAAATATATAATTTGAAAATAGTAAAACAACTGCAGGAGCAAGAAAAAATAAACGATGTTAAGTTTAGTTGACAAACTTCAAGCCAAAATAGGTAGAAAATTTTTTGCTTTTTTGCTAAAATAAAATCAGGAATTTCAAAAAAAAGAATTTCAAAAAAAAGAATTTCAAAAAAAAAGAATTTCAAAAAATATAAAATAAAAGGAGAAAAAAGAAAATGAAATTTAATGAGAAATTAATTAATTTAAGAAAGAAAGCAGGATTATCTCAAGAGGAACTAGGATATAAATTAAATGTTACAAGACAGACAGTATCTAAATGGGAATTAGGTCAAACAACACCAGAAATGGATAAACTAATAGAAATTAGCAAAATATTTAATATAAGTGTTGATGAATTAATAAATGAATCAGAAACAAAAAATGATTCAAATTCAAATCCTATAATTGAAGACCAACCAATAGAAAAAACTAATAATAAAGAAAAAACAGTAAGAACCATAGTAATTGGAGTACTTATTGTTGTAATATTACTAATAGTGATTGGAGTCTTTACAGGAAGTAGTATATTAAATATCTTTAATAAAACAGCAAAAACTGAAGAAGGTATTATTGATAAATTTTTTAGCATGTTTGATAAAACAATAGAAAAACAAGAAAATAGCATGAATACAGAAGGAGTAGACAATAATAGTAATATATTTAATGAAGCAAAAAATATAATAGATGGGACGGACAAGAAAATGGAGATAAGTCAGTTTAATGGTCCAATAAAAATATATAATGGAACTCAAATGGGAGTAGGAGTAAAATCAGTTTTAGATACTGTAATTACAAGCAATAAAACAAAAGAAAATAAAATAAAAGTAAAATTTATGGAAATAGAGACAGAAAATGTAGATGAGATTAAAAATTTAAAACAAAATATAGACAAATATACTGATTATGAAGTATCATTTGAATATGATGATGATGGTTTTATAAATGAAGTAATAATTGAAAATGTATAGAAAAGGAGAAATATATGATAATATTAATTATAGTAGCTGTTTTATTAGTAATTATATTAAAATTATATAATGATTTAGTTAAGGCGAGAAATAATGTAAGACAAGCTAAATCAGGTATAGACATATACTTAAATCAAAGATTTGATTTGATTCCAAATCTAGTGGAATGTGTAAAAGGATATTCAAAACATGAAAAAAGCATATTTACAGAAATAGCAAATTTAAGATCAGCATATATGAAACAGCCGAAAAATATAAAAAGTGCTGAAACTTTAAATAATAAAATGAATCAGCTTATAGCTGTAGCAGAGAATTATCCAGAGTTAAAAGCTAGTGAGCAATATTTGAATTTACAAAAAAATTTAACTAAAATAGAGAGTCAATTACAAGCTGCAAGGAGAATATATAATTTAGAAGTTACAAATTACAATACTAAACTAGATGTTGTGCCATCTAATTTAATTGCAAGTTTATTTGGATTTGAACATGCTCAACTATTTGAAATAGAAGATTATAAAAGAGAAAATATAAATATAAAAATCGAGGAATAGATGATGAAAACATTTGATGAAATTTATCAGGAACTAAAAACTGAAGATATGCAGGAAATAAATAAATTATATGAATGTGTTAAAAAGAAAAGCAAAAATCAGAAAAGAATAGCACTAATAATATGTGCAATAGTAGATATATTAATTTTATTTTTAGTTAGTGCAAATTTAAAGTCAGTATTTTTTAGTATGTTTGCAATTATGTTTATTTTTATAATAGATACTGTAATATATGTTATAATAACACTAATATCAGGATTTAGTAAAGAATATAAAGAATTAAATACACAATATAAAAATATAGTAATAAAAAAGATTATAAATAATTTTTACGATAATTTGGAGTATTTCCCATATAAATCAATGCCTGAATATATTTATGAAAATGCAGGTTATGAATATTATGATTGTTATTCGTCAGATGATTATTTTGAGGCTCAAATAAATAATAAATATAGTATTCAAATGGCTGAAGTACTTACCAAGGAAAAAAGAGAGTATGAAGATGCAAATGGAGAAAAAAGAGAAGAGGAAATTATAGAATTTAATGGATTATTTGCTAAAATTATTCTGGATAAAAATATTAATAGTGAATTAAGAATAATGCAAAATGGAAAATTTTTATTAGATAAAAATAAGTTAAATATGGACTCTAGTGAGTTTGAAAAATATTTTGATGTGAAAACAACTAACAAGATTATAGCAATGCAATTATTAACATCAGATGTTATGGAAGAACTAATAAAATTTGAAGATAAAACAAAAATGAAGTACGATATTTATATAAAAAATGATGAATTGTATTTAAGATTTCATTCAGGAGCAATGTTTGAAATAGAAAATCTAAAAAAAGAAATATTAGATAAAGAACTAATAGAAAAATATTTTTATATGTTGAATTTTACATATAATTTATCTAATAAATTAATTAATATAATAAATGATACACAAATATAAATGAAAAAACTTGCCATTATTATTGGTAAGTTTTTTCATTTTTCATAATGGAATAGACAATTAAATTTTCGGATTTTCCTGTTTTTTCATTAATTTTACGATTTCTTAATACAGCATCTTTTTTCATTCCGACATTTTCCAACATTTCACATTTTGTTTCAGTTAATTTTTTATTGCTATCATAAAATTTTGAAATTACAATGTTAAAATCTAATTGATTAAATAGATAGTCTAAGACAGCGTTTAGAGCTTCTTCAATAAGATTAGTGTTAAATTTAGAAAAAGTAATTCCAAATTTTATATCACAACGTTTATCTGGAAGAGAAACTTCTAAAGATCTAATGTAAGCAATTACAGTAGAAGTTGATTTTTCTTCAACTGCTAAAGCAAGTTCACCAGTTTCATATTCTCTAATAAAAGATGAAACCATAGCAGAAGTTTCATATATGTTTTTATGAATATGATATTCTGAACAATTTTTTAGCTCTTGTATAGTAGCTAAATTTTTATAAACATCTTCTACATCATCCATCTTGAACTTTCTGATTTTTAAATTTTTTGTTTCTAAATCTTTCATTTTTACACCTCCCAAAAAAGTAATATATCATAAAGAAACAAAAAACAGCATTTTTTTTATACATTATCCAACATTTAGTATACAAAACTGAAAAATATAAAAATCAAACAAATAAAAGACTAAAAAACTTATATGAATATTATTATTAATTTTTGGGAAATATTCTTAATAAAGAACTAAAAAGGAGAAAAAATGATTTACACATTAACAATTAATCCAGCTTTGGATTATATAATAGAAATACAAAATTTTAAATTAAGTAATATTAATCATAGTGAAAAAGAATATATCTTTCCAGGAGGTAAAGGAATTAATGTGTCTATTGTTTTAAAAGAATTAGGCATAGATTCAACAGCGTTAGGATTTATTGGAGGTTTTACAGGAACAGAAATTGAGAATAAGGTACAGAAATATGGGGTAAAGACGGATTTTGTAAATGTAAATGAAGGTATTTCTAGAATTAATGTAAAAATAGAAACAGAGTCAGAAGAAACAGCTATTAATGGAAAAGGACCATATATAAGTTCTAGATATATTGATTTATTATATGAAAAAATAAGGCAAATAAAAAAAGGTGATATTTTAGTTTTGTCAGGAAGTGTGGCTGAAGGAGTTGAAGAAGATATTTATCAAAAAATTTGCCATGAATTACAAAAAAATGAAGTTAAAATAATTGTTGATGCAAGAGGTAATCTTTTATTAAAAACTTTAGAATATAAGCCTTTTTTAATAAAACCAAATCAAGAAGAATTAGAAGAAATTTTTAATACAAAAATTACAAACAAAGAACAAGTAATTCAGCTTGCAAAAGAACTACAAATAAAAGGAGCAAAAAATGTACTAGTATCAATGGGAAGTGAAGGTGCAATATTCTTAAGTGAAAATGGAGAAGTATTTAAAAGAAAAGCATGTGTAGTAAAAGAAAGAATAAATACAGTAGGAGCAGGAGATTCTATGATAGCAGGTTTTATAGCAGGATATAAATTATCTTCAAAATATGAAGAAGCACTAGATATGGGAATAGCAGCGGCAACAGCAACTACTGCATCTATGTTTTTAGGAAAAAAAGAAAAAATATATAATATATATAATGATATAAAAGACACAAAGTAAGTAGGAAAGGAGAATGTATTGATTAGTAAATCAATGCAACTTAAATATGAAAATTACAGATTTAATAAAAAAAGAAGCTATAGATTTAAATGTAAAAGCTTCTACAAAAAAAGAAATAATAGAAAAAGCAGTCGAATTGATGTCTAAAAATCAAAATATTACTAATAAAGAAGATTATTTAAAATTAGTTTTAGAAAGAGAAGAAAAAGGTACAACAGGAATAGGCGAAGAAATAGCAATTCCACATGGGAAAGGAGATAGTATTTCTTCGCCAGGAGTTGCAGCAATGGTAATACCAGAAGGAACAGATTTTAATTCATTAGATGGAAAGCCAGTTAAGTTATTATTTTTAATTGCAGCACCAAATACAGAAGATAATGTACATTTAGAAGTGTTAAGCCGTTTGTCTAGTTTATTAATGGATGAGAACTTTAGAAAAGAATTAATAAAAGCAAAATCAAAAGAGGAATTTTTAGAGATTATAGACAATGCAGAAAAAAAGGCACACAACAAAGAAGAGAAAAAGTCAAATTATGAATTATTAGGAATTACAGCTTGTCCAACAGGAATTGCTCATACTTACATGGCTGCTGAAGCTTTAGAAAAGATGGGAGAGGAATTAGGTCATTTTATAAAAGTTGAAACACAAGGACAATCTGGAGCACAAAATATATTAACAGAGGAAGAAATAAAAAATGCAAAAGCTATCATTGTAGCAGCTGATGTTAATGTAGATTTATCTAGATTTAATGGAAAAAAAGTACTTAAAGTAGGCGTATCAGAAGGAATTCATAACCCAAAAAAATTAATAGAAAAAGCATTAAAAGAAAATTCGGAAATACCAATTTATCATAAAAATGAAAATTCTGAAAAAGAAGAGAATTTAGGTGGAAATGTGTATAGACATTTGATGAATGGGGTTACACATATGCTACCATTTGTAGTAGGTGGAGGAATATTAATAGCTATTGCTTTTCTATTAGATGATTATTCTATAAATCCTTCAAATTTTGGAATGAACACACCAATAGCAGCATTTTTCAAAACAATTGGTGGAATAGCTTTTGACTTTATGCTAATTATTTTATCTGGGTACATTGCTATGAGTATTGGAGATAGACCTGGATTAGCAGTAGGAATTGTAGGTGGAGCAATAGCAAAAGCAGGTACAACTTTTTCATCTCTTATGAATTCAGAAGAAGTACTAATTAGTTCAGGATTTTTAGGAGCTTTAATTGCTGGTTTTTTAGGTGGATTTATAATTAAGTTTTTAAAAAGATTATTTAAATTCATACCAAAAAGTTTAGAAGGAATTAGGACAATTTTAATTTATCCAGTGGCTGGAATATTACTAATAGGAATTATTATGCTTTTAATAAATCCATTTGTAGCATCTATAAATACAGGTTTAAATAATTTTCTTTTCTCTATGAGTGGAGTTAATAAAGTTATTTTAGGAGCTATACTAGCAGGCATGATGTCTGTAGATTTAGGAGGACCAGTTAATAAAGCAGCATATACATTTGGAACAGGAATGTTAGCAGAAGGTCATTACGAAATAATGGCAGCAGTTATGATTGGCGGGATGGTAGCCCCTCTTGCAATAGCTATTCTTGCAACATTTTTCCCTAAAAAATTACCAAAAAAAGAAAGACAAGCAGGACTACTAAATTATGTTATGGGATTATCTTTTATTTCAGAGGGAGCTATTCCATTTGCTTCAGCTGACCCAATTCGTGTGTTGCCAGCTTGCGTTATTGGTTCTGCGGTGTCTGGAGCTTTATCAATGGCGTTCAATTGTAGTTTAATGGCTCCACATGGAGGAATTTTTGTATTACCATTAATAGGAAATCCAGGATGGTATACTTTAGCTCTTGTAGTAGGTTCTGTAATAGCAGCAGGAATTATGGCTATATTTAAGAAAAATGTTTGGGAAAATACTGTATAAATAAAAATAAGAAAGGAAAATATAAAAATATGGTAAAAGAAGATGTGATGTTAAACAATAAAACAGGGCTTCATGCAAGACCTGCAACAGAAATTGCAAAAACAGCGATGTCATACAAAAGTGATATAACTTTTCTTGTAAATGATAAAAAAATTAATGCTAAATCTCCATTAATGCTTATGGCAGCAGGAATAAAATCAAAAACAGAAATAGAAATTATATGTAATGGGGAAGATGAAAAAGAAGCATTAGAAAATTTAAAAAACATTATTAAAGAAAATCTTGATTAATATAGATTTCTATAGAAAGAAGGATAAAATATGCTAAAAGGAACAGGAATTTCTGATGGTATAGGATTAGGAAAAGCAATTATTTTTAAAAGTCAAAAGATTAAATTAGAAAAAAATAAAATAAAAGATGTTACATTAGAAAAAGAAAAGTTTTATAAAGCGATTAAAGAGGTTGAAAAAAAAATAGAAAACTTATTAGAAAAAATATCTGGAACAGAAAAAGAAATTATGCAAGCATATCTTTTAATATTACAAGATCCAAATTTGATTCAAAAAACAATTGAAATAATTGAAAAAGAAAAATGGAATGCAGCTTATGCAACAGAAATTGGTTTTAATGAAGTAATAAAAGAATTTGAAAAAGTAGATGACCCCTATATTTCTGAAAGAAGTAAGGATATAGAAGATATGAAGAAAAAAATAATAGCAAAAATAATAGGAAAAGAAGAAATAAATTTATCTAAATTACCTTCAAATACAATTTTAGTTGCAAAAGAATTATCAACATCTGATATTGCAAAATTAGATTTTAAAAATATAGAAGGAATTATTACAGAAGTAGGTGGGATGAATTCTCATATGGCTATTATGGCAAGGACTCATGAAATTCCTTCAAGTGTAGGAGTTAACAAAATAACACAAAATATAAAACAAAATGATGTTGTTGCTATAAATGGAAAAACAGGTGAAATTTTTGTGAATCCTTCTAAAAAAGAATATAAAAATTTTGAAGAGATAAAAGAAAAGATAAAAAAAGAAAAGAATGAATTAGAAAATTATAAAAATCAAGATTCAATAACAAAAGATGGACATGAAGTTAAAGTTTTAGCTAATATAGGTATGCCAGATGATGTTAAAATTGTAATTCAAAACACAGCAGAAGGAGTGGGATTGTTTAGAAGTGAATTTCTTTATATGAACTCAGAAAATTTTCCAACTGAAAATGAACAATTTGAAGCATATAAAAAAGTAGTATTAAAACTTAAGAATAAAGAAGTAATTATTAGAACATTAGATATAGGTGGAGATAAAGATTTAAAATATATGAAATTGTCAAAAGAGGATAATCCATTTTTAGGTTATAGAGCAATTAGGATTTGTTTAGATGACATTAATTTATTTAAAGTACAACTAAGGGCAATTTTAAAAGCAAGTGCTTTTGGAAATGTGGCTATTATGATACCAATGATTTCATCATTAGAAGAGTTAAGAAAAACAAAAGAAATAATAAATGAAGTAAAGGAAGAGTTAAGAGAAAAGAAAATTAAATTTGATGAAAATATAAAAATTGGAATTATGATAGAAATACCAGCAGCAGCACTTATTGCGGATGAATTAGCAAAAGAATGTGACTTTTTTAGTATTGGAACAAATGATTTAATTCAATATACAGTAGCTGTTGAAAGAGGAAATAAAAAAATTGCTAATTTATATACACATTTTCATCCAGCTGTAATTCGACTTATAAAAAAAGCAATTGAAGGTGCTCACAAAAACCACATCTTGTGCGGAATGTGTGGAGAAGCGGCAGGGGATGTAACATTTATCCCTTTATTAATAGGCTTAGGATTAGATGAGTTTTCAATGAATGCTAATAAAGTTTTAAATGTAAGAAAATTGATAAGAAAATTAGATTTTAAAGAATGCCAGAAATTGGCTGATGAAGTTTTAAAATTAGCCACTTCTGATGAAGTAGAAAAATTATTAGTAAAATATACAAGAGGTTCAAATTAGAACTTCTTTTTTATATTATAGGAATGTTATTAATGTCAGATTTTATTCTATTATACATTGAAAAAACATTAATATTATGATAAATATAAATAAAAAAGGGAGATCGAAAAAAATGAAAAAAATTATAGTTGCAACTAATAATCAAGGAAAATTAAAAGAAATAAAAGAAATTTTAAATAATTATGAATTACTTAGTCTAAAAGAAGTAGGGTGCAATATAGAAATAGAAGAAGATGCAGACACATTTGAAGGAAACTCATTAAAAAAAGCAAAAGAAATATCAAAAATAACAAATATGCCATGCATCGCAGATGATAGTGGGTTATGTATAGATATTTTTGATGGATGGCCAGGAATATATACAGCAAGATTTTTAGGAGAAAATTCTACTCCAGAACAAAGGAATACAGCTATATTAGAAAAAATGAAAGATTTAAAAGAAGAAGACAGAAAAGCAAGAGTAAGATGTGTAATAACATACTATGATAATGGAGAAATAATTGTAGGAAAAGGAGAAATAGAAGGAAAAATAACTAAAAAACCAAGAGGAGAAAATGGATTTGGATTTGATCCAATATTTGAACTAAAAAATGGAAAAACAATGGCAGAATTAACAAAAGAAGAAAAAAATCTAATAAGTCACCGAAAAAAGGCACTTGAAAATTTGAAAAAACAATTGACAACTAAGTAGAAGTATGGTAAAATTAGGAACTGTAATCCGCTTAGTCAAGGCACCTAAATATTAACAATAAGTTAATTGCCTGAAATTTAAGGATTAGCGAGTATACAAATAAGGGAGGTGCATTTTAAATGTACGCAATAATCGAAAGCTGTGGAAAACAATACAAAGTAGCAGAAGGAGATGTTGTATTTTTTGAAAAATTAGATGCAGAGGAAGGAAAAAAAGTTACTTTTGATAAAGTAATCTTAGTATCTGAAGAAGGAAAAGTACAAGTAGGAAATCCTTATGTAAAAGGTATAAAAGTAGAAGGAAAAGTAGTTTCTCATGGTAAAGCAAAAAAGATCATTGTTTTCAAAATGAAAGCTAAAAAGAACTATAGAAGAAAACAAGGTCATAGACAACCATATACAAAAGTAGAAATTACAGGAATCAAAACAGCTGCTAAAAGAGCAACAGCTAAAAAAGCAGAAACAACAAAAGCTACTGAAAAAGTAGAAGCTTAGTTTTTAATTAAAACATAGATTTTAATAAAGGGAACATAAATAAAACAAAACCGAAAGGAGTTGAGAAACATGGCTCATAAGAAAGGTCAAGGTAGCTCTCATAATGGTAGAGAGAGTGAGTCTAAAAGACTTGGTGTAAAAAGAGCTGATGGACAATTTGTTTTAGCAGGAAATATCCTAGTAAGACAAAGAGGAACAAAAGTACATCCAGGAACTAATGTTGGTAAGGGTAGTGATGATACTTTATATGCATTAGTAGATGGAAATGTTAAATTTGAAAGAAAAGGTAGAGACAAAAAACAAGTTAGTGTTTATCCAGTAGAGGGATAATTTAGATATAAAATACCAATACTTATGTATTGGTATTTTTGCATTTATAAATAGTATAAAATATTGACATAACTATAAAAATATGATAAAAACGAAGTTGAAAAAATATCTATTATAATAAAATATACAGGAGATTAAAAATGAAAAAAATTTTATTTGCATCATATGATTTAGGGTTGGGCGGAATAGAAACAGCTTTGGTAGCGTTAATAAATTATTTATCAGAGTTAAAGCAAGAAAATAAATATAAATATGAAATAACTCTTGTTTTAGAAAAGAAACAAGGGATTTTTTTAAAAAATTTGAATAAAAGAATAAAAATAATAGAATTTACACCAAGCAAGAACAAAATAGTGTTTTTTAGAAAATTAAAGAATTTATGTAAAAAAATAATGTTTATAATAAAATACAAAAATAAATTTGAATTTTCTGCCGCATATGCAACTTATTCATTGCCGGCAAGTTTTGTAGCTAGAACAGCATCAAAAAATTCTGCGTTATGGTGTCATATGGATTATGTAGAACAATATCAAAATGATATTGAAAAAGTAAAAGAATTTTTTAAAGAAAAAAAATATAAAGAATTTAGGAATATTATTTTTGTATCTGAGCAAGGTAAAAAAACATTTAAAAAAGTATTTCCAGAGATGAAAAATGTATATGCAATAAACAACATAATAGATTATAAAAATATTATAAAAAAATCACAAGAGTCAGTAAAAGAAGAAATAAATAAAAATAACACGATATTTTTAAATGTTGGTAGACATGATGAAGAACAAAAAAAATTAAGTAGAATAATTGAGGCTTGTAATAAATTAAAAAAAGAAGGTTTGAAATTTAAAATTATTTTTGTAGGTGATGGTAAGAATAATGAAGAATATAAGAAAATGATTAAAAATTACAAGTTAGAAAAACATATTATATTTTTAGGAAAAAAAGAAAATCCTTATCCATATTTTAAAGTTGCAGATTGTATATTACTTTCTTCAGATTATGAAGGATATCCAGTTGTATTTACAGAAGCAATGGTATTAAATAAACCAATAATCACAACTAATGTTTCAGGAAGTGACAACATAAAAGGAAAGTATGGATTTGTAATAGAGAAGAACACAGAACAATTATATGAAAAAATGAAAGAATTTATTTTGAATGGATATGAAATAAAAAAGCAATTTAATCCTGAAGAATACAACAAAGAAATTAAAGAAAAATTAGAAAAAATAATAGGATAGGAGAAGCAAAATGATAGAAGTAAGTGTAATTGTTCCAATTTATAATGTTGAAAAAGAGATAAGAAGATGTATAGAATCTCTAATTAATCAAACAGAAGAAAATATAGAAATAATACTTGTTAATGATGGGTCAACAGATGATTCTGGAAATATAGCTAAAGAGTATGCTGAAAAATATAATTCAAAAATTCGATATTATGAAAAAGAAAATGGTGGATTATCAGATGCAAGGAATTATGGAGTAAAAAAAGCACAAGGAAAATATATATCATTTGTAGATTCTGATGACTATGTAAATATTAAATTATATAAAGAGTTAAAGGAATATATGAACCAAGGATATGACTTAGTCAAATTTAAGATAATAAAAGTAGATGAAAAATGTAAAGAACTAGAAAAAAACGATAGCCCTATATTTAATAATAAAAGTGGAGAAGAGGCTTATAATATTTTATATTGTAATGATAAAATGACTGATGTTGCATGGGCGTATTTATATAAAAGAGAATTTTTTATTAGTAATAAATTTGAATATTCAAAAGGGTTATATCACGAAGATTTTGGCTTAACATCGTTAATAATATTAAAAGCTAAAAAAGTTGCTTCAACTGATGTAGAAGGATATTATTATGTACAAACTCAAAATAGTATAACAAGAGGAAATGAAAAAAATGCATATAAAAGAAATATAGATTTATTAAAACATTATGACAATATGATAGAAAAAATAAATGAATATAATCTTAGTAAGAAATCAAAAGAGAATATAAAAATTTATTATACAAATTCGATATTATTAGCAATTAATAATTTAGAAGGAGAAGAAAAGAAAAAATATATAAAAGAAATAAGAAATAGAAAGATTACTAAAAATATAAAAATAAGAAATGCGAAACAATTATTTAAGAGAATAGTGTTAAGTATAAACATAGAACTTTATTTGAAAATTAGATAATAAGGAGAAAAAAATGTATAAAGTAAGTGTAATTGTACCAATATATAATGTAGAAAAGTACATAAAAAAGTGCTTGAATTCATTGGTTAATCAAACATTACAAGAAATTCAAATAATTTTAGTAAATGATGGCTCAAAAGATAAATCAGGAGAAATAGCTAAAGAATATGCACAGATGTATAAAAATAAAATATTGTATTTAGAAAAAGAAAATGGTGGGTTATCAGATGCACGAAATTATGGAATTCCATATGCAGAGGGTGAATATATAGCATTTATTGATTCTGATGATTATATAGACGAAAATGCTTATGAAGAGATGTATGATAAGGCTAAAAAAGAAAATAGTGACTATGTTGAATGTGATTTTATATGGGAATATCCTAATAAAAATAAAATAGACAGATATAAAGAATATACAGATTTAAAAGAGATGTTTAAAAATGTAAGAGTTGTTGCATGGAATAAATTAATAAAAAAAGAAATTATTTTAAAAAACAATTTATATTTTCCGAAAGGATTAAGATATGAAGATGTAGAATTTACTTATAAATTGATTCCATATCTAAATAAAATTTCATATATAAGTAAACCATTTATACATTATGTTCAGAGAGATAATTCGATAATAAATAATCAGAATGCAAGAAATGCAGAGATATTTGAAGTTTTAGATAATGTTATAAAATATTATCGAGAAAAAAATATATATGAGGACTATAAAGAAGAAATAGAATATACATATGCAAGATATGTGTTATGCAGATCTTTTACAAGAATGTGCAAAATTAGAGATAAAAATGTAAAAAAAAGGTTATTGAAAGAAGTATGGGAAAATTTAAATACAAAATTCCCAAAATGGAAAGAAAATAGATTTTTAAAAGAAAAAAACATTAAAAATTTATATATGAGAACAATTAATTATTTTACATTTAAGTGCTATTCATGTGTTTTCAGTATAGTAAATATAGAAAAATTTATTTGAAAGGTAAAAAAGTGAAAAAGATAATATTTGGAATAACAAGTTTAACATTAGGTGGAGCAGAAAGAGTATTAGTCGATTTAGCAAATAAAATGTCAGAAAGATTTGACATTACTATCTTTATGTTATATAGTAATGGGGAGTTAGAAACAGAATTAAATAAAAAAATAAAATTGAAAACTTTATATAGTAAAAAATATACAGAATTGACATTTTTAGAAAAAATTCTAGCTTCACTAAAAGTATTAATTAACAAAAAAAAGATATTCAAAAAATATGTGGATAAAGAGGAGTATATTGCTCAAATTTCTTTTTTAGAGGGAGCTATAACAAGAATATTTAGTGTAAACAGTAAATTTAAAACTAAGAAAATTGCATGGGTTCATAATGATATGCAAAAAGTTTTTGGTAATGGAATAAAAGCAAAAATAAAAAAAATAATGGATGAAAAGGCTTATCAAAAATATAATGATATAATATTTGTTAGTGAAGATAATGAAAAAGCATTTAATTCTTTTTACAAAGAAAATATTAAATCAAGAAAAAATATTATAAAAAACTATGTAAGTTCAGAAAGAATTTTAAATTTATCAGTAGAACTAAGTGAGTATAAAAAAACATATAAAGAAGATGAAATAAATGTTGTACAAGTTTCAAGATTAGTTGAACAAAAGGCAATAGACAGATTAATTAAAGTAAGTGCAAAATTGATAAATGAAAATTCAAAAATACATATATATGTTATAGGTGATGGACCACTAAAGGAAAGATTACAAAAACAGATTGAAGATTTAAATGTAGAAGAAAAAATCACTTTACTAGGAGCTAAGAAAAATCCATATCCATATATAAAAAATGCAGATGTATTTGGACTATTTTCATATTTTGAGGGTTACGGAATAGTGATTGATGAAGCTAAAATATTGCGAAAATATGTAATAATCACTGATACGGCTGCAAGAGAAGCATTAAAAGATTATAAAGAATATAGTTATATAGTAAGTAATGATGAAAAAGGAATAGAAGAAGCATTTAAATACCTAGAAGATAAAGGAAAACAAATAGGAAAAAAATATATTGATTATCAATATAAAAATGAAGAAATAATAGATAAAATAACGGAAATAATAGAAAGAAAATAAAATATTGTAAAATTCGGAAGGAATGAGAAATGAAAATTTCGATATTGACGCCAACATATAATAGAGCTAATTTATTAAAAAATCTATATAAAAGCATTTTAGAAAATTGCACAAATTGTAAGTTACAAGTAGAATGGCTTATTATGGATGATGGTTCAAAAGATGAAACTAAATTAATGGTAGAGAGGTTCATATCAGATAAAAAATTAGAAATAAAGTATTTTTATCAAGAAAACTCTGGAAAAATGCAAGCATTAAATAAACTAGTGCAAAAATGCAATGGTGATTTTATAATTGAATGTGATTCTGATGATTATTTTTCTAATAATGCATTTGAAACAATAGAAGAGGCTATAGAAAAAGATAAAAACTTAGAAAATATATATGCATTAGTATTTTTAAAATATGATCAAAACGGAAATAATATGGGAAATAAATTTCCAGAAAATGAATATGAAAGCAAAATGTTTGATTTATATTTTAAAGAAGGGACAATAGGAGAAAAAGCATTAGTTTTTAATTCAAACATTAGAAAAAAATATAAATATGAATTAGAAAATAAAGAAAAATTTATTACAGAAGCAAGGCTATATCATAAAATGGATTTAAAATATAATGTTAAATGTTTTAATAAAGAAATTATGGTTTGCGAATATAGAGAAGATGGATATTCAAAAAACTTAAATGATATGTTTATAAAATATCCATATGGATATTTTGAATATTTTAAAGAAATGTTTGAACAAAATTTAAAAGGAATTAAATTAAATAAAAGAATGTATATATACAAACATTATATATTATTTTCAATATTAACAAAACAAAAGAAAATTCTGAAAAATGTAAAAGGGAGTATAAATAAATTAGCTATAGCTATTTTATATATTCCAGGAGCAATAGCTACAAAAAAGAAGTTTAAAAATTATATAGAAGAATAGGAAAGGTGTAGAAAAATGGCAAAGGAAAATATAGAAGAAGATAAAATAGTTGTAAGTCATGTGTATAAAACTTTTAATATTTATCTAGATAAAGCAAATAGTTTAAAAGAAAAAATGTTATTTTGGAATCGAAATAAAAGAGAAAAAAGAGAAGTCTTAAAAGATGTTAGTTTGACAATAAAAAAGGGTGAAGCTGTTGCATTAATAGGTGTTAATGGTAGTGGTAAATCAACCTTATTAAAATTAATGACTAAAATAATATATCCAAACAAAGGAAAAATTGTTACTAATGGAAAATTAACTTCTTTATTAGAATTAGGGGCAGGATTTCATCCGGATTTTTCAGGAAGGGAAAATATTTATTTTAATGCTTCAATTTTTGGTTTAACAAGAAAAGAAATAGATGAAAGACTAGAACAAATAATCGAATTTTCTGAATTAGGAGATTACATAGATAATCCGGTTAGAACATATTCATCAGGAATGTATATGAGATTAGCATTTGCTGTTGCCATAAATGTAGATGCAGAAATTTTATTAGTTGACGAGATTTTAGCTGTTGGAGATCAACATTTTCAAGAAAAATGTATAGCAAAAATGAAGGAATTAAAAGAACAAGGAAAAACTATGGTATTTGTAACACATAGTATGGATACAGTTAAAGAGTTTTGCAGTAGAGCAGTTTGGCTAAGCAATGGTGTAATAAAAATGGATGGAAAACCAGATGAAGTAATAGAAGAATATATAAAGGAGACATTGTAATGAAAATATTTAAGGATTTATACAATTATAGGGAACTGTTAAAAACCAATATAACTAAAGATATAGGAGGAAAATATAAGCATTCGTTTCTTGGGATATTATGGTCATTTGTAAATCCACTTTTACAAATTTTTGTTTATGCATTTGTATTTCAAGTAATATTAAAAAGTAATATTGAAAATTATGCTGTTTATCTATGTTGTGGATTAGTGCCATGGCAATACTTTTCTTCTGTTGTTTTAAGAGGCGCAGCAATAATGGTAGACAACGGAAATATTATAAAAAAAGTATACTTTCCAAGAGAAATATTACCAATATCATTAGTGACAAGTGAAGGAGTTAACTTTTTAATATCAACAATAATAATTTTAGGATTTGTTATTTTTGGTGGAATAGGATTATCTTTTAATATTTTATGGTATTTTGTAATAGTGGCAATTCAATTTGTGGTGTCAATAGGCGTAGCATTTATAGTATCTAGTTTAACAGTTTATTTTAGAGATTTGTTGCATATATTAGGTATTTTAATGCAATTATTATTTTACGCAACACCAATAGTTTATGCAGTAGATTCTGTACCTGCAAATTTACAATGGATTGTGAAAATTAATCCAATGTCATATTTGATTGATGGTTATAGAAATATATTTTATAACAAAGTAGCACCAGATTTTCATGGATTGTTAATAGCATTTATTATGGGTGTTATATTAGTTGGAGCTGGATATTTTATATTTAAAAAATTAGAAAAAGGTTTTGCAGAAGAATTATAGTAATATTAAAAACTAAGGAGGATTTTTACATTGGAAAATAAAGACTTTCTATTTTCAATAATAGTACCTGTGTATAATACAGAAAAATATATAGAAAAAAGTATGGATTCAATAATGAAGGCAATAGACAAAGATTGCGAAGTTATTTTTGTAAATGATGGTTCAACAGACAAATCAAAAGAAAAAATAATGGAATTTATGAAAAAATTACCAGAAGAATATAAAGAAAATTTTAGATATACTGAAAAAGAGAATAAGGGGTTAGCAGATACAAAAAATGTAGGAATAGAACTATCAAGAGGAAAATTTATTAGTGTTGTAGACTCAGATGATTATATAAGTGATGATTTTTACAAAATTGCTAGAAGATATGTAAATGATTATGATATTATAATATATGATGTTTATGTAGTTTTTGAAAAAGATAAAAAGTTAAATTATGTTTCAAGAGCAAAATCAGACTGGAAAGAAAACACAAAAGTAGCATTGATGAATGGAGCAATTTCTGGTTCTTCTTGTAATAAAATAATAAAAAAAGATTTATATAATGGTTATGTATTCCCAGTAGGAAAACAATATGAAGATACAGCTGTTACACCATTTATTTTATCAGAAACAGATAAAATAAAATATGTACCATATCCATTATATTATTATTTACAAAGAGAAAAATCAATTGTTGCTACTAATACATTAATGTCAGCATATTATAAAATTTGCGAAAATATATCAGTAGTGCTTAGAGATAAAAATTTAGAAAAATATAAATATGTAATAAATGAGTTTGTTTTAGATAGAATGTTAGATATGTTAACACAAGATTTTAAAGAAAATAAAAAATCTTTTCTAAAAAATGTGCAAGAATTGGCAAATAATAATAAACAAGTTATTGATTATATAGTAAATAGCAATATGATAGATACAATTGAAAATCATTATTCTGAAAGACAAAAGCAAGTAGTAAAAGAAATATTAAAATATTTACAAAATTCACAGTATTCAGAAATAAAAAAATTATTAAGAATTAGAGAAAGCCTTAATAGTATAAGAAAAATCTGGAGGTAAATATGGAAAAGAAAATACATTATTGTTGGTTTGGAGGAAAAAAACTTCCTAGAAGTGTTGAACAATGTATAAAAACATGGAAAGAGCAATTACCTGATTATAAAATAATAGAATGGAATGAAAATAATTTTGATATTAATGTATGCCCTTTTGTAAAGCAAGCATATGAAAATAAAAAATGGGCATTTGTAAGTGACTATGCTAGAATATATGCTTTATATAATGAAGGAGGAATTTATTTCGACACAGATGTAAAGGTACTAAAAAACATAGATCACATTGTGGATAAAGATATGGTTTTAGGATATGAGGATAGTGGATTTTTTGGAACAGCTTTTATATCTGTAAAAGAAAAACATAATAAACATATAAAGGAAATATTAGATTATTATAATAAATTAGACGAGTTTAATCCGGAAATTATGTATAATTATGCCAATCCTGTAATTATAACAAAAACAATAAGAAAATATGATAGTTACATAGATAATAATGGAATAGAAATATTTGATAATAGTGTATATGTTTATCCAAGAGATTATTTCTTTCCATTAAGTTATAACTATGCAGAAAAAGAGTTTACAGAGAATACATGTATGATACATCTATTTAATGCAACATGGACAAGTCGTGGAGAAAGAAGAACAATAGGCATATATAGAAAGTTAGGACCAGATTTAGGAAGAATAGTAAATAACTTTATAGATGGATTAGGTAACTTAAGGCAAGGGATAAAGAGTAAAATTAAAGGTATTTATAATTACTGGAGAATGTGGTATTCAATACACATTAATAGGAATAAAAGAGTTAAAAATATAACAAAAGAATTAGAACTTAAAAAAGAGAATTACTTAGTAATATGTAATCCAGATAAAGCTATAGAAAATCAATATATTAATACATTATTTGACAATAATATTTTATATTTAAGAGAACAACATACGGAAAAAGAAGCAAATATGATTGCAAATGCAATATACAAGTCTGGTAAAGAAAAAGTAATATTTAATTCGTATTCAGATGGATGGGATAAATTAATTTCAAATTTAAAAATGATAAAAAGAAATATAGAGATAGAGGTACTAATTCATGGAGGAAATGAAAGAAGTGCTAATAAAAATGTATGGCAATCAAGAGATGAAATAATAGTTTTATATGCAAAAAGAAAAATAGATAAATTATTATTTTTTAATAAGCAGTTATGTGAATACTATAAAGAAAAGGGATATAAGACTGAATTTTTAACAAGAAAAATTGAAATTGAAGATAAAAGAAAATATAAAAAAGATGAAAAAAGTTCATTTACTAAAATAGGAATGTACGTAACAGACCATGATTCTTCTAATAATATATTTAGTCAACTAAGTGCGGTATCATTATTAGAAAATATTAAACTAGATTTTAATCCTATAAATTATGAAATTGCAACAACAGCAAGAAGATTTAATATAAATTTAATAGGAGATTCAAAGGCTTTATCTCAAGAAGAATTATATTATAGAATTGCAAACAATGATGTTAATTTATGTATAAATTTAATTGATAATGATTCTTTAATACCTTTGCAAAGTTTTGAACTAGGAGTTGTGTGCATAATAGGAAGAGGAGTTAAATTTTTCGAAGGTAGCGAATTAGAAAAATATATAAAAGTATCAGATGAAGAAAATATACAAGAAATTAAACAAAAAATACAAGAAGTTTTAGAAAATAAAGAAAAAATTTTGGAATTGTATAATTCTTGGAAAAAGGATGAAGAGTGAGGTATATGGAAGAGAAGAGAAAACTTGAAATCTTGAATAGAGAATTAGAAATAGAAAATAATATTTTAAAACAAAAGTATAAACAAGAAAGAGAAGAAAATAGAAAAAGAATTAATGAATTAGAACTAAAAAGAAATGAATTACAAGATAAAATAGATAGTATTATATATTCAAGAAGCTATAAATTAGTTCAAAAGATAACAAATATTTTGAAAAGGAGATAAGAAATTTATGGCTAAAGATAGTAAACCTAAGATTGCTATAATAGTGGATGTTGAAGGATGGGCTTATTATAATAATGCTTTGGAGATAAAGAAAAATTTAACAGACTATTATGATATAGATATAATTCCAATAGATATATTTAATGAAAATATAGTAAAAGTATTTATATTGACTACTGATTATGATTTAACATATTTTATGTGGAGAGGAGCTATATCATGGTTATATAGTGAAACGTCAAGAGAATATATAGAAGATCTAGGATATGAATTTGAAGAATTTTTACAGGAATTTGTAAGGAGTAGAAATATAACTACTGGTGTATATGATCATTTATTTATTAATAGTGAAGAAGAAAGAACAGAATTTATATTAAATAATGTAAAAGATTATATAGTTTCTTCAGAAAAATTAAAGAGAATATATGACGAAAAATATGACAAAAAGCCCAATATGGTTATAAGTGATGGAGTAGACTTAGATTTATTCAAAATGGAAGATCTGAATAAATTTAAAGAATTGAAAGATAATGATACAATTAGGATTGGATGGACAGGAAATAGCAAATTTGCTGATGAGGCTGGAGATGACTTAAAAGGTCTTAATAAAATTATAAATCCAGCAATAAAAGAGTTAAAAGAAGAAGGATATAAAATTGAACTTGCAGTTGCAGATAGAAATATAAAGTTTATTCCACATAATGAAATGCCACAATATTATAATAAAATTGATATATATATATGTGCTTCTAGAACAGAAGGATCACCAGATACAGTAATAGAGGCAATGGCTTGTGGAATTCCAGTTATTTCGACAGATGTTGGAATTGTTCCAGAGGTCTTTGGAGAAAAGCAAAAAGAATTCATAATAGAACGAACAAAAGAAGAATTGAAAAAGAAAATTATTAATTTGATATCAAATAAACAAAAATTAAAAATGTTATCAGATGAAAATTTGAAGCAAATACAAAAATGGGATTGGAAAAACCAAGGAGAAAAGTATAAAGAGTTCTTTGAGAGAAACATAAAAAAATAATATGGTGGAGAGGAAAACTATGAATCAAGAAAAATCGAAAAAAAAGATAAAAATAGAAAAAGCGGATATAGCTATATTTTTAATATTATTTATTATATTAGTGGGAGCATTATTGTCATTTTTCCCTGGAATATTAACATCAGATAATGTAGATCAAATAAGTCAAGCTGAAAATAACAAATATTTTAATGCACACCCAATATTACATACATTTTTCATTGGAACATTAACTCAATTAGGTGGAATATGGATTCCAGCATTGATACAAATTATAATATTTGCTTTAAGCTGGACATATGTATGTAAGCTATTAAGAAAAATTAACAATAGTAAAAAAAATGCAATATTGCAAATAATAGTAACTTGTATTATTGCAATAATGCCTCTTAATTTTATGTATTCAATAACGATATGGAAAGATATAATATATTCATATTCTTTTTTAATTCTTTTAGGGTTACTATATTTTGGAATAAAAAAAGAGTATCGATATACAACTAGTCAAATTATAATATATTCATTAGCATGTGTCACTATAATGAAATTTAGACATAATGGTGTTCCAATAGGTTTTATAATGTTTGTGATAGCAGTAGCTTTAAATATATTTAAGGTAAGAAAATTAAAAGATACTTTAAAATTTGTTGTTTCATTTATAAGTATTTTTATTGTAATGACAATTCCATCTTGGTGTGTTAATGTTGTAAGAGAAGAGATAGAATATAATCCAGGAGTTTTGACATCAACAGAGGTATATTGTATGGGAGGTTTATTAAATGAAGATATAAATTTAGAACAAGAAGAAAAGGAATTTTTAAATACTATTATGGATGTTGACTTGTGGAGAGAAAGCTATTCACCTTATAATGGAACACCAATATTATTTAGCAAGGAGTATCATTCAAAAGTATTAAATAATAAAGAGAATAAAGAAAGACTTGATGAAATATTTATCAAATATACCAAACAAAAACCGCAAACTATTATAAAACACTTTTTGTCTGTAAATTCTATATGGTGGTCAATTCCAGAACAATATGGAATGCATAGTGTGGTTTTAAGTAATAGCTGGGTATCTGAAATGAGTGATGGAAGATATGATAATTGTCCTATATGGGAATACGGAAATGAAAAGTTAATTAACTATATAGATAAAACAATGAGAAATAAATTTTTATATGAATTTAATTATAGACCAGCAACAGCGATATTAATATCATTAATATGCGTAGTGGTGATATGCTGCAAAGAAAAGAAAAAAATGTATTTAGTAATATTGTTACCAATGTTATTAAATATAGGAACATATGTATTTTTAATATCTTCACAAGATCAAAGATATTTTTACCCTTGTTTTATGACAGAATATATATCTGTTATAGCATTGGGAGCATCTTTTATAAATGATAAAAAGAATATTAATAAGAAAAAAGAATTAAAAACTAATAAAAATGATACAAAAACTTTAGTTATAATACCTGCATATAATGAGAAAGAATCAATAAAAAGAGTTGTAAACAGTGTATATGCACAAAATATAAAAAATTGTGATGTGCTAGTTGTAAATGATGGCTCAAAAGATAGCACATATAATGAAGCAAAGAAAACAAAAGCAAGAGTTATTGATGCACCAAATAATTTAGGCATAGGAGGAGCCGTTCAGACAGGTTATTTATATGCTAAAAAATATGGTTATGATATTGCTATTCAACTTGATGGAGATGGACAACATGACCCCAAATATATAAAAAAATTAATAAAAGAAGTATCAAAAGGCAATGATATTGTAATCGGCTCAAGATTTATAGAAAAAACAAACTATAAACAAAAATTCTTTAGAATGATAGGAATCAATATGATATCATTTACAACAAAATTAATGACTGGTGTAAAAATTCATGATACAACTTCTGGATATAGAGCCGTAAACAGAAATATAATAGAGGAATTTGCTAATAGTTATCCATATGACTATCCAGAGCCTTGTACAAATATGCATATGATAAAAAAAGGATATAAAATAAAAGAGATACCTGTAGAAATGAAGCAAAGAGAAACAGGAGTATCTTCAATATCTCCATTACAAAGTATGATTTATATGTTTAAAGTTATATTATATATTTTATTAATGGGAATAAAAGATTAGGAGGTAAAAAATGATATATAAATTTGCAATATTATTTTCAATAATATTTATATTATTTGTAATGCATTTAGTAAGAAAGAACAAGTTGGAAGAAAAATATTCAATATTGTGGGTTATTGCAAGTGTAGTAATCTTAATAGTATCACTTTTCCCAAGGTTAATAACTATAATAGCTAATAAATTTAATGTGTATTATCCACCATCTTTAATGTTGTTATTTGCAATTATTATATTAGGTGCATACATAATACATATTAGTGTTGTAATAACAAAGCAAAATAAAATGATTGTAAAATTAACTCAAGAATTAGGAATATTAAAAGAAAAAATTGAGGAAAAAAATAATAGTGAAGAGGAATAAAAATGGAAGAGTTTAAAAATCATACATTTGTTATATGTGCATATAAAGAATCAAAATATTTGGAAGAATGTATAGAATCTTTAGAAAAACAAATAGTAAAAAGCAATATAATAATGTGTACATCAACACCAAATGATTATATAAAAAATATGGCACAAAAATATAATATACCATTATATATAAATGAGGGAGAGAGTGGAATAGGACAAGACTGGAATTTTGGAGTAAGTAAAACTACTACAGATTACGTTACTGTGGCGCATCAAGATGATATATATAATGAAAATTATTTGAAAGAGATAGTAAAAGAACTTAATAATGGTAAAGATTTTGTTATTGCATTTGGAAATTATGAAGAAATAAAAAATGGAAAAGTAATACCTTTGACGAATAATTTGAAAATAAAAAAGATATTACAAAAGCCACTAATAAAACATGGCGATAAAATGTGGGCTAAAAGATTTGCTTTAAGATTTGGATCAGCAATTTGTTGTCCATGCGTAACAGTAAATACTAAAATTTTAGGAAAAACACCATATAAGGTAGAACTTAAGTGTGATTTAGACTGGGATACATGGCTTGAATATTCTAAAATGAATTATAGATTTTTATATATAAATAAACCATTAATGAAACATAGAATACACGAAGAATCTGAAACATCAAATTTAATAGAAAATAATATTAGATTAGAAGAAGATTATGAAATGCTAAAAAAATTATGGCCGAAGCCAATTGCAAAAATAGTTATGCACTTTTACAAAAATGCTGTAAAAACAAATAGCTAGATGACAAAAGATTGTGCCAAACAGGAGAGAAAATGGACGAAGTTATAGAAAAAGATAAAGGATTTAGAAAAAATTTTATATGGAATATTATAGGAACAACATTTAATGCTTTTAATTCATTGTTTTTTATGATTATAATAACAAGAGTTAATGGATTAGAAAATGCAGGAATATTTACGCTTGCTTTTTCTACAGCATGCATTTTATATATAATAGGAATTTATGCAGGGCGTATTTACCAAGTAACAGAAGCAAGTAAAGAGATAACAGATAAAGATTACATTGCAAATAGAATAATATCGTGTATAATTATGATTGTAATAGTTATATTTTTTGTAATTATTAATCAATATGATGTATATAAATCAAGTATATTTATTATTTTAACTATGTATAAGGCATTAGAAGCCTTTAGTGATGTGCTATATGGAATTATGCAAAAAAATGAATTGCTTGAAAAAGCAGGAAAATCAACATTTATGAAGGCTATAATAAGTATCATAGTATTTGTTATTATTGATTTATCAACTAAAAATCTAATAATTTCTTGTTTATCAATAATAGTTGTATTTATAGCTGTGATACTACTTTATGATATAAGAAAAACTAAAATACTTATAGAAAAAGAAAATAAAGTAAAATGTAAAAATATATTAAGTATATTTAAAAATGGTTTCTTTACATTTGCAATTTCTTTTTTAGGATTATATATAACAAATGCACCTAAATATGCAATAGATAGCGTATTAACAGAAGAAATACAGGCAATTTTTGGAATAATAATTATGCCTGCAACTGTTATGTCATTGCTTGCACAATTTTTAATACATCCATATTTAAATACTATATTTAAACTTTATCAAACAAACAAATATAAGGAATTAGAAAAAGTTACATATAAAATAATTTTAGTTATATTTTTATTTGGAACATTAAGTATTATAGCAGGTTATTTATTTGGAACACAAGTTTTAGGAATTATATATGGAATTAATTTAGAAAATTATAAAATTGCCTTAACAGCAATATTAGTTGGAGCTACATTCTATACTATGGCGGGAATTATATCACCAATATTAGTAACAATGAGATACACAAAAATTCAATTTGTAATTTATTCTATAATATCAATAATAGAACTGATACTATGCAACATATTAGTTAAATTGTTCGAGTTTAAAGGAGCCATTATATCATATACAGTTGTAATGATTATATATTTTGTAACATTTTATATAGTATCAATGACTATTATTAGCAATAAAAAAAGGAGTTATATTAAAAAATGAATATTTTATATACCTTAAATGATAAATTTGTACCACAAGTTGCAGGAGGAATCTGTTCTATCTGTGAAAACAATAAAGATGTTGACGACATAAATTTTTACTTAATTTCGAATGGAATATCAGAAGAAAATAAAAAAGAATTAGAAAAATTTGTCAAGAAATATAATAGGAATATTGAAATTAAAGAACTGGGAAATATAAAAGAATATTTTGATTTTGAGTTTGATACAACAGGATGGAATTCTATTGTACTCGCAAGACTTATATTAGATAAATTCTTACCAGAAGATGTAGACAAGATTTTATACTTAGATGGTGATACAATTGTTAGAGGAGAATTAAAAGAGTTTTGGGATACAAATTTAGAAAATTATATTTTGGCAGCAAGTATAGAACCGACTGTTGATAGAAAAAGAAAGATAAATCTGGGGTTAGAATATTTTCCTTATTATAATGCAGGAGTATTGCTAATAAATTTAAAAAAATGGAGAGAGGAAAAAACAGGAAAGGCAATACTTGATTTTTATAAAGAACATAATGGCAAATTATTTGCAAATGATCAGGATGCAATAAATGGAGCTTTAGCTGGAAAAATTTATACAGTATCTCCTGAATACAATTTTTATAATATATTTTATCAATATCCGTATAAATTTTTAGAAAAATTAATGAAACCAGTTGAATATATTGGAAAAGAATCTTTTGATAAAGCAAGAGAAAATCCAATAATAATTCATTATCTTGGAGAAGAAAGACCATGGAGAAGAGGAAATACACATAAATACAAAGACGATTATATAAAATATTTAGATAAAACACCGTGGAAAGGGCAAAACTACGAGGATGGTTGGAAATTATATTTTATATGTTGGAATATTTTTAATATTTTAACAAAACCTTTTCCGAGGCTAAGATATAAAATAATTAATTCATTAATACCAACATGTATGAAAATGCGTGCCAAAAAACTAAAATCAAAAAATAAATAAAGGAGGATATACTAGGTTATCTAGTATAATAAACAATGAACGAACCAAAAATTTCAATAATTATACCAGTATATAATGCTGAACAATACTTACATAGATGCTTTGATAGTATATTAGAAAATAAATATAGAAATCTTGAAATAATACCAGTAAATGATGGATCAAAAGATAACTCACAAGATATTATAGATGAATATAAAGAAAAATATCCGGATATGTTTTTTCCAATAATACAAGAAAACCAAGGAATTGGAATGGCAAGAAATAATGCTTTAGAAAAAGCGACTGGTGAGTATATAATGTTTATAGATAATGACGATTATATAGACAAAGACTATATAGCAAAACACGTAGAACAATTAAAAAATAATAGTTGTGATATGGTTTTGTCTGGATATAAAAGAGTTAATGATAATAAAGAGATTTTATTTAAAGTAAGTTTAGATGAAAGATATCCGTGGACAAGATATGTATCAATTGCACCTTGGGCAAGATTATATAAAACAAAATTTTTAAAAGATAATGACATTAAATTTTTGAAAACTCCAATAGGTGAGGATGTTTATTTCAATTTACAGGCAAACACGTTAGCAAATGATGTGAAAATAATAGATTACATGGGGTATAATTGGTATTTCAATGGTAAAAGTGTTACAAATACAATAAATAACAAGATAAAGAAAATTGATATAATAGAATTACTAAATACACACTATAATGTATTAAAAGAAAAAGATTGTATAAATAAGGAAAATTATGATTTAATACAAATATATTTTGTTCTTCTTTCTATACAATTTTTGCAATGGTTGAGTAAAGATTTATCATATAAAGAAATAAGCGAAAAATATGATATGATTTTTGATTGGATAGAAAAACATTTCAAAAATTATAAAAGGGCAAAATATTGGAAACTATCAAAGGGTGATAGATTGAAAATAAGATTAATCTTTTTAGTATTTATGACATGCCATAGGTTGCACCTTGGCAAACTAGCAGTATATATGTATAAATATATATAATATGTAAAATATCTTTAATATAGAACGAAAAATATTATCTGTATTAAAGATATTTTATTTTTTTATATTAAAAGATTGTGTAAAAAAGAATATAATGATAAAATATAAATGAATAATAAAAAAGGGGAATGAAATATGAAATTAAAAAAAGTAATTACTATAATTATTATCTTAATTATTGTTTTAAACACTTTAATTCCAACAATTGCATTAGCTACAAATGAGACAAATAATGAGGTGGGTACTGGAACAACTAATATAGATAATACTGTAAATGAAAAAGAGGAAAATAATAATAGTATTCAAACCGATGATGACAATAATAAACATGAGAATACTAGTAAAAATGAAAATATCATAGAAAATACGACAAAAGAAAATACAACCAATAATAGTAATGAAATTAGTGAGAATACAGAAATTGTGAATGAAAATGAAGTTGTAAAACAAATAGAGAAGGACAATATAAAATCTATTGATGTAAAAGCAAACGAAATTACAGCCAACATAGCTTATAATTCACACGTTCAAGATTATGGTTGGGAAGAAGATTTTTCAAAAAAAGATGGAGAAATATCAGGAACAACAGGTGCTTCAAAAAGAATAGAAGCATTAAAAATAGAATTAGGATCTTTGAAGAAAACATATCCAAATACTAGTATAAAATATCAAGTACATGTTCAGGATTATGATTGGATGAACTGGAAAAAAGATGGAGAAGTAGCAGGAACAATAGGAGAATCAAAAAGGATAGAAGCAATAAAAATAAAGTTACAAGGATTGGATGAATATTCAGTCATTTATAGAGTTCATGTACAAGACTATGGTTGGACAGACTGGAATAGTAATGGTGAAATTGCTGGAACAATAGGTAAAAGTAAAAGAATAGAAGCAATACAAATAAAAATCATAAAAGGAAATTATGAAAAATTTAAAGTAAGTATAAAAAATGAAAATAATAATAATATTAATGAATATTATAAAAATAGTATACATTATCTGTTCTTGTCAAAAAATGTTAGTATAAATAATGTAGTAATAAAATACGCAGGAAATGTTATAGATACTTCTTATGGGATTTTAGACTCAGTAAATAAGACGATAACAGGTGATTTCTCAAAAACAGAGAGCTTTACTGTGAAATTAGAGACAGGAGAGACTGAGACAGTATCTATTATACAATCTAATGTACCATCATTATTTATTAATTTAAATAATGATGTAACTCAAGACGTACTTGATAGTGGATCAAAAGATGAAAAATATAAAGCTACATTAAGTGCAGTTGGAGCAGAAAAAAAGGATTATAATATAAGTAATTATAATATTACGATAAAAGGTAGAGGAAATACTACGTGGGCAATGCCTAAAAAACCATATCAAATAAAATTTGATAAAAAAATAAATTTATTAGGTACAGGAACAGCAAAGGCTAAAAAATGGGTACTTATAGCAAATTATACGGATCCAACATTACTAAAAAATAAAATAGTAAATGATTTATGTGTAAACTCAGAACTTTCAAATATACCAAATTCACAATTTATAGATTTATATATCGACGGAAATTATGTCGGAAACTATTTATTATGTGATAAAATAGAAATTGGAAAACGGAAGAGTAAACTTGAGTGATGATAAAGGAGTATTGGTGGAATTAGATAATGCATACTATAATGATGAAGAATATAATTTTCAAGCGACATATAGTAAAGACCACTTTTCAATCAAGGAATTTAAAGATGATGATATGGATTCAAAATTAAAAATTCAAGCTATGCAAGAATTCAAAGAAGCACTAGAAGATTTTGAAAAAACTATTTATGATGAGAATACTAAGTGGGAAGATATATCAAAATTGATAGATGTAGAATCATTTGCTAAATATTATTTAATAAATGAATTTGCTGAAAATATGGATACATATTATTCTAGTACATATTTATATAAAAATGGTTCAAAAGATGTGATACACATGGGACCTACCTGGGATTATGATATGGCATTTGGAGGCAGAGATGGAATAAATCCAGAAGAAGATTATACCTTGAATTATTCATCACCAAAGGTGTATATGAGAGAATTATTAAAGTACTCTGAATTTTTAGATGTTGTAAATAAAACATATGATAAAGATCTAAAACAATATATTGATAAAATAGATGTAAAAGAATATGCAGATAATATAAAAGAAGCAGCGAAGATGAATAGTATTGCATGGTATACAGAAAAGACGTATGATAAGAAATTAGATAGTTTGAATGAATATATAAATAAAAGAAAAAATTATTTTAGTAGAACATATGGTACTACACAATGGAATTCAAATGTTTTATATAATGGCACTATTCAAAATATTGGTTGGCAAGGAATGAAAAAAGATGGAAAAGTGGCTGGAACAACAGGGCAAGACTTAATGATGGAAGGAATAAGAATTTCTTTAGGAAATCAGATGGATCCAAATGCACAAATTGAATATCAGGCTCATATTGAAGATATAGGATGGCAAGATTGGAAAAAAGATGGAGAAATGGCTGGAACAACAGGTAAAAGCAAAAGAATGGAGGCAATAAGGATAAGGTTAAAAAATGCTAATGACTACACTGTGAGATATAGAGTACATGTACAGGATTATGGTTGGATGGATTGGCATAGTGATGGAGAAATAGCTGGAACAGTAGGAGAAAGCAAAAGAATTGAAGCAATTCAAATAGAAGTAATAAAAAAGCCAAAAGTAGAAGTAAGTTATACTTATAATGAAGATAAAAATACAGTGACGGCAGTAATAAAATCAGATAAAGAACTAAAAAGTGTAAATGATACAGAATGGAATTTAAGCAGTGATAAACTAACATATACAAAAGAATATAGCGAAAATGATACATATAAAATAACTGTAAAAGATATTGATGGCTTAACTAAAAATGTTGAATTGACAATAACACAAATAAAAGAACCAACAAGTATTATAAAATATAATTCACATATTCAAGGATATGGATGGGAAAATAGATGGTCAAAAAGAGATGGAAATACAACAGGAACAGTTGATAAAAGTCTAAGAATGGAAGCAATAAAAATATCATTAGGAAACTCAGAAGAAATCCCAGAGGGGGCAAGTATAAGTTATCAAGTTCATGTACAAGATTATGGATGGATGAATTGGTGTAATAATGGTGAAATGGCTGGAACGACAGGAAGCTCAAAACGAATAGAAGCAATAAGAATAAAATTAGAAGGTATGGAAGGATATTCAGTAGAATATAGAGCATATGTGCAAGATGAAGGATGGCAAAAATGGAGACATGATGGGGAATTAGCTGGAAGAGAAGGTGAGAGTAAAAGGGTTGAAGCATTACAAATAAGAATTGTAAAAAAAGAAAACAAAGTGTTAGAACCTAAAGTAAAATATCAAGTACATATACAAGATACAGCATGGCAAGACGAAAGAATTGAAGGAGGACTAGCAGGAACAGAGGGAAAAGGAAGAAGAATTGAAGCAATAAAAATTAACTTGTCCGAAGCAAGTACTAATGCAAAAATAAAATATAGAGCACATGTTCAAAATCATGGCTGGCAAGGATGGAATCAAAACGGAACAATAGCAGGAACAACTGGACAAAACAAAGCGATAGAAGCAATTCAAATAAAGCTAGAAGGAATGGATAAATATACTATAGAATACCAAGTTCATATTCAAGACTATGGTTGGAGCGCTTGGATGATAGATGGTGAAGTAGCTGGAACAACAGGAAAAGGGAAAAGCATTGAAGCAATAAAGATTAGAATAGTTCCAAAATACTATAGAAATTATAAAGGAATTGATGTTTCTGAATTTAATGGGGACATAGATTGGCAGAGTGTTAAAAATTCTGGTGTACAGTTTGCTATGATAAGATGTGCGTTCAGAGGGTATAGAACAGGAAGGATAGTAACAGATTCTAAATTTGATTATAACATTCAAAATGCATCTGCAGTTGGAATAAATGTAGGAATTTATTTCTTTAGCCAAGCAACTTCAATTTCTGAAGCTATTGAAGAAGCAAATTATGCCATAAATTTAGCCCGAAAATATAATTGTGTTACATATCCAATAGCAATAGATACAGAAGCATCAGGTGCAGATAATAATGATGGAAGAGCAGATGGACTTAATCCAGCACTAAGAACAAATGTAATGGCAGCGTTTTGTAATCAAATACAAAACTTCGGGTATACACCAATGATATATGCAAGTAGAAATTGGTTGTATAACAATTTGGAAATTAATAGACTTTCAAATTACGAAACATGGTTGGCACATTATACGGAAAATGACTCTATAAAAAGCGATTATAGATACAGTTATACAATGTGGCAATATACATCATCAGGGTATGTATCAGGAATAAATGGAAAAGTAGATTTAAACATTGGATATAGGAAATACTAATATAAAATGTTATAACTTTTAATCTAGTAGCTTATGGAAAAAGCTACTAGATTTTTTTTGTCGAAAAAGGTTGTACTAAATAAATACTAATGATAAAATAAAAGAGAATAAATAAAAATAAAAAGGAGAAATAGAAAAATGAGAATAAAAAAAACAATGCCTATAATTATTGCCTTAATCATTATTTTAAATACTTTAATTCCAACAATTGTATTATCGGCAAATGAAATAGAGGAAATAAAGGGAAAAGATAACGATACAATTATAGATAATGATACTAATAAGACAGATAATGAAGGTGTATCTAATAAAAATAATATTACAGAAAATGAGATAAAAGATAATAAAGAAAATAATACAAGTAAAAATGAAAATAATGTGGATGAAAAAATTAATAAAGAAGAAAATATAGTTAAAAATGATACAGAAGGAACAAATGAAAACATAAATAATGACCAAGAAGAAACGATAAATAATAATATAGACGAGATTCAAAAAGAGGAAAATACAGAAGAATTAGTTAGTATACAAAGTAAAGAATTAGAAACAGGACTAACAGTTTCTTATAGAACCCATGTACAGGATGAAGGATGGCAAAATTATGTGCAGAATGGAGAGATGGCAGGAACATCAGGAAAAAGCTTAAGATTAGAGGCAATGAATATAAAGTTATTAAACAATGAAGACAAAAATTTACATATTAAATATCAAGTACATGTACAAGATGAGGGATGGCAAAACTGGAGAACCGATGGAGAAATGGCAGGAACATCTGGCAAAAGTTTAAGGTTAGAAGCTATAAGAATTCTGTTAGATAATTCAGAAGATTATTCTATTATGTATAGAGTACACGTGCAAGATGAAGGATGGCAAGATTGGAGAACCGATGGAGAGATGGCAGGAACATCTGGCAAAAGTTTAAGATTAGAAGCAATTCAAATAAAAATTATAAAAAAGCAACAAAGAGGAAGACTACATATAGATACGCCGGTTAATGGAAGTACATATTATGATTCAGAAGCTTCAAATATAACTGTTTCAGGATGGAAAATGGCGAATGTATCAAATACAAATATAAAGGCATATGTTGATGGAAAAGAAATTGATTCTAAAACTATTCAATATTATGAAAGAAAAGATGTAATAAATGAAATAATCGAGTATGGAACTAATGGACAAAACCCAACACCAGGTTACAGTTTTAGTATTGATATTTCTAAATTTAATGGTGGTAGCCACACGATAAAAATAGAACTATATTATGATAATACAGTTTTAACAACAACTAATACAACTTTTAACTTTGATAAAAATTTACATGTACAATATATGACACATGTGCAAGATGAAGGATGGCAAGATTGGAAAAAAGATGGAGAAGTAGCAGGAACATCTGGCAAAAGTTTAAGGTTAGAAGCTATGAATATAAAACTGTTAAATAATGCTAATAGTGATATACATGTTAAATATCAGGTGCATGTACAAGATGAAGGATGGCAAAATTGGAGAACCGATGGAGAAATGGCAGGAACATCTGGCAAAAGTTTAAGGTTAGAAGCTATAAGAATTCTGTTAGATAATTCAGAAGATTATTCTATTATGTATAGAGTACACGTGCAAGATGAAGGATGGCAAGATTGGAGAACAGATGGAGAGATTGCAGGAACATCTGGCAAAAGTTTAAGATTAGAAGCTATACAAATAAAAATTGTAAAAAAGACAATAAACAGTATTATAAAAATTGAAACTCCAAGTCAAAATACTTCATATTATGCATTTGAAAATCCAACAATAACTGTTTCAGGATGGAAAATGGCAAATGTATCAAATACTCAGATAAAAGCATATGTTGATAACAAAGAAATTGAACCTACAACTATTCAGTATTACGAGAGACCAGATATAATAAAATCAAATACTAATTATGGAACTGAGGCTCAAAATGTATTGCCTGGTTATAAGTTTGATATAGATATTAATAATCTAGAAGGTGAAAACCATACAATAAAAGTAGAGATGTACTATAATAATTCAGTTATAGCTAGTGAAGTTAGGAATTTTAATATAGATATTAATCCACATATTAGCTATAGTGCACATGTAGAAGACATAGGATGGCAAGATTATGTGAAAGATGGAGAAATTATAGGCACAGTAGGAAAATCATTAAGGGTGGAAGCATTAAAAATTAAGCTGGTAAATGTACCATCAACGGCACATATAAAATATAGAGTGTATATTTATGGAAAAGGATGGCAAGATTATGTACAAGATGGAGAAATAGCAGGAACAACAGGGAAAAACAGGATGATAGAGGCAATTCAAATAGAAATAGAAGGACTGGAAAAATATACGGTAGAATATCAAGCACATGTTCAGGATATTGGATGGCAAGTATGGGCATTAAATGGAATGAATGCTGGAACAATTGAACAAGGACTAAGAATAGAATCTGCAAGAATTAGAATTGTAAAAAAAGAAAATACAGTTGTACCACAGGTAAAATATTCTAGCCATAATGCAACAAATGGATGGACAAGTTATGTGAAAAATGGTAATACATCAGGAAGTGAAAATAATGCTATAAAATTAGATGCTATAAAAATAGCATTAGAAAATAGTGAGACTGCAAGTATAAAATATAAAGTACATATTCAAGAAGTTGGATGGACAAATGAAGTACAAAATAATGAGCAAGCTGGAACTGGTGAATCAGTAAATGGAATAGAAGCAATTCAAATGCAAGTAAGTGGTTTGAGTGGATATTCTATAGAATATAGAGTATATGTAATTGGAAAAGGATGGCAGGATTGGGCTTGCGATGGAGAAATAGCAGGAACAACAGGAAAAAGCCTACAAGTTAGTGCAATACAAATAAGAATAAAAATAAAAACAGATAATAATAGATCTAATTTTTCAGGTATAAATACCTCTAAATATAAAGGCTATAAAGAAGCTCTTCAAAAATTACAACAACAACACCCAAACTGGACAATAAAACTAGTTTATACAGGGTTAAAATGGGATGACGTTCTGGATGCCGAACAAGGACGAGATTCCAAAGGAGAACCATTTAGCCTAACTCAAGAAAAAGGAAATTGGAGAGATTCATCAGATAATAATTCTTATCAAGGAGAATGGTATAAAGCATCAAGAGAAGCAATAGCATATATGATGGATCCACGTAATAGCTTAGATCAATACTATGTTTTTCAATTCCAAAATTTAGCAAGGTCTTCAAATGAAACCGTTCAAAAGGTTTCAACTATGACCAATGGAACATATTTGCAAAATTATAGCAGTACTTTAGTAAATGCTTCACAAAATTATAATGTTAGTGCTTTTCATTTGGCTTCAAGAATGTTAATGGAACAAGGAACCTCAGGATGGAGTATTAATGGATATTCATATAAGGGAAGAATGGTATATAATTATGCAAATATAGGAGCAACAGGAAATACAATAGAAGATATAATGACAAGTGGAGCTAAATATGCATATGAAAACAAATGGTTTTCACCAGAATTTTGTATAAATGGTACTGCACAATGGATATATAATAATTATTTAAGCAATGGGCAAAATACAAAGTATTTTGAAAAATATAATGTTGTAAAACCACCTTTTTATACACATCAATATATGCAAAATATAAGGGCAGCAAATGATGAGGGATACAATACAGCAAAAAGTCTTGAAAAAAACGGATTATTAAATTCATCTTATGAGTTTTTAATACCAGTATATGAAGAAATGCCAGATACAGCATGTATAAGACCATAAAAGTAGTGACTAATGTGATTTATATAACTTACTTATAATTTGTAAATTTTTTATGATAGAAAAAAGTACAAGAACCTCTTGTACTTTTTTGTCTTAAATGGTATTATAATAACGTAAAAATAAATAAAGGAAGTGGATATATGAAAATATTAATTACAGGAGCAAACGGAATGCTTGCAAAGGAAATAAAAGATAGATTTTCTGAAAAAAACGAATTAATATTAACAGATGTAGCAGAATTAGATATAACAAATGAAGAAATGGTAAAGAATTTTGTAAAAAAGGAAAAACCAGAATGTATTATAAATTGTGCAGCATTTACAGCAGTAGACAAAGCAGAAACAGCAGGTGAAATAGTAGAAAAAATTAATGCAAACGGACCAGGAAACTTGGCAAAAGCTGCGAAAGAAAATAACGCAGTCTTAGTACATGTAAGTACAGACTATGTATTTGGTGGAGATTTAGATATAGAAAAAGATTATAAAGAAGATGATCCGAAATCACCTGTAACAGCATATGGAATAACAAAATTACACGGAGAAGAACAAATACAAGAAAATACAGACAAATATTATATATTTAGAACAGCGTGGCTATATGGAATTGGTGGAAACAATTTTGTAAAAACAATGTTAAAATTAGGTAAAGATAAAGATGAATTAAATGTAGTAGCAGATCAACATGGAAGTCCAACATATGCAAAAGATTTAGCAGAATTTATTTACCAAGCAGTAACTAAGAAAATACCATATGGAATATATAATTCAACAAATGAAGGATATACAACATGGTATGATTTTACAAAAGCAATTTTTGAATATGCAGGAATAATTTGTAAAGTAAATCCTGTAACAACAGAAGAATATATAGATATGATGAAAATAACACAAGCTAAAAGACCAAAAAACTCACAAATGTCAAAAGAAAAACTTGAAAAAGCAGGGATTAATGTTCCTGAATGGGAAGACGGACTAAAGAGATATCTAAAGGAAGAAAATATAATTTAAATATATTAGAAAGGACGAAGTTATATGAAAAAAAGAAAGGGAATAGTTTTAGCAGGAGGAAGTGGAACAAGATTGTATCCATTAACGCATGCAATATCAAAACAAATAATGCCAGTATATGATAAACCAATGATATATTACCCAATTTCGGTTTTAATGTTAGCAAATATAAAGGATATTTTAATAATTTCTACACCAAGGGATATAAATATTTTTAAAGAGTTACTTGGAGATGGTTCGAAATGGGGAATGAATTTTCAATATGCAGTTCAGGATAAACCAAGAGGGCTTGCGGATGCTTTTTTGGTAGGAGAAGAATTTATTGGAAAAGATGATGTAGCTATGATATTAGGAGATAATATTTTCTTTGGACAAAGTCTTACAGAAAAATTAGAAAAAGTATCAAGTAGATATGATGTTGCTACTATATTTGGATATCCAGTGAAAGATCCTAGAGCATATGGAGTAGTAGAAATGGACGAAAATAATAATGCGATATCAATTGAAGAAAAACCAAAAGAACCAAAGTCAAATTTATGTGTACCAGGATTATATTTTTATCCTAATGATGTAGTAGAAATAGCAAAAAGCATCGAACCATCATCAAGAGGGGAAATTGAGATAACATCAGTTAATGCTGAATATATGGAGAGAAAAAGGTTAAAAGTTGAAAGATTAGGAAGAGGATTAGCTTGGTTTGATACAGGGACGCATGCAGATTTATTAGAAGCAGCAGATTTTGTGAGAACTGTAGAGAATAGGCAAGGAATGCAAGTATCATGCCCAGAAGAAATTGCATATAGGAAAGGATGGGTAAATAGAGAAAGACTTTTAGAAATTTCAAAACCTTATCTAAAGACAAATTATGGAAAATATTTGAAAAATTTAGCAGAGGGAAAGCTAATATAAAAAGTTATATTTAAAATAAAATTAAGTATAACTAATAGAAACTGTATATTCCGAAACCATTTTACACTATTCCACTATTATTAAATTTGCAATTTTATGTTAAATATGATATAATATATTTATAAATAAGCAGGTAAAAACATATCAAGTTACAAATGTAACTTAACAATGAAAAAGGAGCAGAAAAATGTTATTAATGCAATATGTGATGGGGATGATTATCGTAGGAAGTTCTACAATTGTAATAGTAGAGGCTTTAAGATTATTTGTATCAATAGTAAAATCTATTAAAAATAAAAAGTGGAGCTGGGAATCTAGTGGTTTTACAATGGCTCTAATTGCAGGCATGGCATGTAGTGTAGCTTTCTTAATAATAGCGATAATTAATAATATTATAGTATGATAATTAAACCCAAAGAAAAATGAGTGAAGAGTTTCACTCATTTTTTGTATAAAAAATGCTAACATCTTAACGTGCCACTTAAAAGATGTACAAAAACTAATTTAATTTATGAATTTCATAATTCTATGGATAGTGTTTAGTGATATCATTTAAAATACCGAAACTTTAAGAAATGAAATTGACAATAAAGTCCTTTTGAAGTATAATAACACAAGAAAAAATATGAAGGGAGAGGCAAATGAATAATTTTGTAAAAATGGATGTAGCGATTGAATTATTAGCGGATAAAATATCTAGAACAAGTAGAAAATTTATAGAGACAAAAGATATGAAATATGAGGATGAATTAAATTATTTATTTAATGAGCGAGATAAAATGTATAATGGAGATGTTAATATAATAGATAAAATTATTAATGTTTATGGACCAGAGTTAAAATTAGATATAAAGGATATTAAAAATTAATGGAAGATACAGGAGATAATGAGAAAGAACTAAAGGAAATATACAAATTATCAGAAGAAGAACATAGTAAAATATATAAAATAATAAAAGAAATAATATTTAACAATGTAAGAAGTATAGAATTTCCAAGAGCAGTAATCGTAGGAGCCCAACCACGGATCGGGTAAAGGTTCATTGATAGGGTATTCAAAAAAATTATTTCAAGATAATAATGTTGTTATTATTACTACAGATGATTATAAACCTTTTCACCCTAAAGCAAATGAAATTGCACGAAAATTTCCTACAAAATATTCAAGCATAGTGGAACAAGATAGCGCATTATGGACGAATAAAGTATTGCATGAAGCAATGAAAAAAAAGTATAATTTTATATTTGAAGTAACGTTTAGAAATGAAAGAATTTTGTCAACAATACAAGAGTTAAAAGAACAAGGGTTTAATGTAATTATAAGAGGATTAGCAGTGCCTGAATTAGAAAGTTTATTATCATCATATGAGAGATATGAAAAACAAGTAGAAACAAGAGATTGGGGGAGATTTTTTAATCCATCTAATTATAATTATATATATAAAAATGTACCAGATGTAATTGAAAAGATAGAAAAAGGCAAATATTATGATGCTATCGAGATATTTAAAAGAGGAAAAGATATAAAAATACCAGAATTGATTTATGCTAATTATACTAAGAAGTATAGGGAACAATATTTAAATAGTCATGTTGTGCTTAATCAATTTAATTATTGCACTGCTAAAGAAGCTATGCTAAAATCAAGAAATATTGAAATAAAAGATATGCCAAAAATTAAAGAAAGAGTGAAAATACTAGAAAGAGCTTTTTACAGAAGGAAGTTAACAGAAGAAGAGTTGAAAGCAATAAGATTGTTAAATGATATTGTTGATAATACAGTATAGATAAGAAATTTATGAGAGTTTATAAAAATTTAATAGCATAAGGATAGAATAAAAAATGATAGGAGAGGTTAGAAAATGAGCAAATTTAAAAAAATAGATACTTCAATTGAAGGGGTGTATGTAATAGAACCTACAGTGTTTGGAGATAATAGAGGATATTTTATGGAAACATATAGCAAAGAAGAATTCAAAGAAATTGGATTAAATTATGATTTTGTACAAGATAATCAATCAAAATCTAAAAAAGGTGTTTTAAGAGGATTACATTTTCAAAAAGAAAATTCACAAGCAAAACTAGTAAGAGTTGTAAAGGGAGAAGTATTTGATGTAGCAGTAGATTTAAGACCAGGAAGTAAAACATATGGAAAATGGGAAGGTGTAATACTTTCAGAAGAAAACAAAAAAATGTTTATGATTCCAAGAGGATTTGCACATGGATTTTTAGTTTTATCAGATGAAGCTGAATTTACATATAAATGTGATGATATTTACAATCATGAAGCAGAAGGTGGGTTAGCTTGGAATGACCCAGAAGTAGCAATTGAATGGCCTTTAGAAAATATGAAAGTAGATGAATTGTTGACTTCAGAAAAAGATGCTAAATGGCCATCTTTAAAAGAACTAAAAGAAACAGACTTATTTCAGAATTTAAAATAAAAATAAGATATAAAATATAAAATATATCAATTTTTGGAGAGTTGTCAAGATAATTATAAATAAGGAGAAGATAAAAAATGAGTAAAAATGTATTAGTAACAGGAGCAGCAGGTTTTATAGGAGCAAACTTTGCTGAATATTTTGTGAATAAGCATCCCGATTATAAAGTAATAGTAGTAGATAAATTAACATATGCAGGAAATATGAATAATTTGAAAAAAGTTTCAGATAAAATTGAATTTGAACAAGCTGATATATGTGACTTTGAAAAGATGAAAGAAATATTTGATAAATATGATATAAATGGAGTGGTTCACTTTGCGGCTGAATCTCATGTAGACAATAGTATTAAAAATCCATTTATATTTACTCATACAAATGTAATTGGAACACATACATTATTAGAAACAGCAAAACAAAAATGGGGAGAAGGTAGCCCTAATAAATTTGTTCATATTTCAACAGATGAAGTTTATGGATCTTTAGGAGAAGAAGGATATTTTACAGAAAAATCACCAATTAAACCAAGTAGTCCATATTCAGCATCAAAGGCAAGTTCAGATTTAATTGCACTTGCTTATAAAGAAACATTTAAAATGAATGTAAATGTAACAAATTGTTCTAACAATTATGGACCTTATCAACATAATGAAAAGTTAATACCACATATGATTAAATTGGCATTAAATAATCAAAAACTACCTGTTTATGGTGAAGGACTAAATATAAGAGATTGGCTATATGTTGAAGACCATTGTGAAGCAATAGATTTAGTATTTCATAATGGAAAATCAGGTGAAAGATATAATATAGGTGGACATAATGAAAGAAGAAATATACAAATAGTAAAATTAATTTTAGAAAGACTAGGAAAGTCAGAAAATCTAATAGAACATGTTGAAGATAGAAAAGGACATGATTATAGATATGCAATCGATCCATCTAAAATAAAAAGAGAATTAGGTTGGGAGCCTAAAACAACTTTTGAAGAAGGTATTGTAAAAACTATAGATTGGTATTTAGAAAATCCAGAATGGCTAAAATAGAGAAGGAAATTATAGGAGTTACATCAATGGATAAAATAAAAGAATTAATTAAAAAAATATTGACTAAAGAAGTAATTTTATATATAGTATTTGGAATATTAACAACAATTGTAAACCTAGGTTCATTCTATGTAATGAATTCAATATTACAATGGAACGAAAACATATCAAACTTTATAGCAATTTTATTAGCTGTAATATTTGCATATATAACTAATAAAGATTTAGTTTTTCACTCAGAAGCAGATTCTTTCAAAGAAAGAATAATAGAATTTTGCAAATTCATGTTAGGAAGAGCATTTACAATGGTAGTAGAATTTGTAGGAGGATTAATATTATTTGAACTTCCAATTCCAAATATAATAACTAAAATGGGACTTACTATAATTGTAATTATTTTAAATTTCTTTATTAGTAAATTTTTCGCTTTTAAAAGTAAAAAAGATAATTAATATAGAAAGAGGGAAATAAGAAATGAAAAAAATAAGTGTAGTTATACCAGCATATAATGAAGAAGAATCATTACCAATATTATATGATAGAATGAAAAAATTAATGGAAAATATGGAAAATTATGAATTTGAAATATTATTTGTAAATGATGGAAGTAAAGATAAAACAATCAATATAATAAAACAATTAAGAGCAGAAGATAAAAGAATATGCTATTTAGATTTCTCAAGAAACTTTGGTAAAGAAATTGCAATGATAGCAGGCCTTGATTATGCAACAGGAGACTGTGTAATATTTATGGATGCAGATTTACAAGATCCTCCAGAATTAATACCTGAATTAGTAAAGTATTGGGAAGAAGGATATGATGACGTATATGCTAAGAGAAAATCAAGAAAAGGAGAAACATGGCTAAAAAAATTCACATCTAAAATGTATTACAAAGTATTACAACATTTAACAAGAGTTGAAATACAGAAAGATACAGGTGATTTTAGATTACTAGATAGAAGATGTGTAAATGCTTTAAGGAAACTAAGAGAATCACAAAGAAATACTAAAAGTATGTTTAGCTGGATTGGTTACAAGAAAAAGGAAGTATTGTATGATAGAGATCCAAGAATAGCAGGAAAAACAAAGTGGAACTATATAAAATTAGTGGATTTAGCTATTGATGGAATTACATCTTTTACTACATCACCACTTAGACTTTCAACATTTATTGCAATACCTACATTTATAGTATTATTTGTTTATTTTGTTTATGTAATTGTAAAATGTTTTGTAGTTCATGAAGCAATTCAGGCATTTCAAGCAATTATATTATTAATTTTATTTTTCTCAGGAATTCAAATATTACTATTTGGAATTGTTGGAGAATATCTAGGTAGAATTTTTAATGAGACAAAAAATAGACCACTATATCTAGTAAATGAATATAATGATGAAAAAGAAATGAATGAAATAAAATAATTAAAACTTAAATAAATTTATTGACAAAAAAATCAAAATATAGTAAATTAAAATTGATACATCTTATATTAGCTATTCTTAATTAAGAAAGGATGATCAGCATGAAATCAAGAGTAGCAAGTAGTGAAATACGGATTAACATTTCTAATAAACAAGAAGTGGAAATCAGTAAAAAGTTGGAAATAACAATTGCAATTCCAAAAAATGAGGGAAGTATACAAAAAGCAGAAGTTTTAATTAATAGATATGGCGAATCTCCAAGCATTATTCAGAAAATGAAAATTACGAAAGAAGATAATGATTTTATAACATATTCTACAAATGTAAAATTTGAGAATTATGGAAATTATTACTTCTTTTTTTCATTAGAAATGAAAGATGAAAATGGAGAAAATAGAAAAAAAGCTATAAAAATTAATAGAAAAACAGGAAAGCCATTTATTATTGATGAATGGCAAGAATCACCATATTGGATTGTACTTGTTATTCAAGACAATTTTGAAGTACCAAATTGGGCAAAAGACAAAATTTACTATCAGATTTTTGTAGATAGATTCTACAAAAGTCAAAATGCAAATCAAAAGCAAATACCAGGCAGGAAATATCGTAATTGGGCAGAAATGCCTGATTGGAGAAAAGATGAGACTGGAAATTATCATAACAATGATTTCTTTGGCGGAAACATCAAAGGAATTGAAGAAAAACTAGAATATCTAAAAAGCTTAAATGTTGGTGTTATATATATGTCGCCAATCTCTGAAAGCGGACTAAGATATGATAGGTATGCTGCTACAAACCATATGCAAATAGATCCAAATGCAGGAACATTTAAAGACTTAAAAAGCCTTAGTGAAAAGGCTCATAAGATGGGAATGTATATTGTTTTGGATGTAGCATTCAATCATTGTAGTGATAAGAATCCAATTTTCCAAGAAGCTATGACAAATCCAAATTCAAAATATCGAGATTGGTTTTACTTTGATGAAAAGGGAAACTATAGATATTGGTATAACGAATTTAAAGATATGCCATTGTTTAACCAGTATAATAAAGAATTTCAAAAGTATATTTATGGAGAAAATGGAGTAGTAGAACTTCTATCTGAATATGTTGATGGATTCAGATTAGATGTAGCAGAAGAACTACAACCGTTTTTCTTAGAAGGAATTCGCAACAAAGCCAACGAAAAATGCAAACACATTATAATTGGCGAGTACTGGAATAAAGTAAATTGCGATATTTTAGGTAGGTCAGTAGATACTATCACTAACTATTCTTTTACAAATGCAGTGTTCAAATATGTAGCATATGGTGAAGATGAACCATTTAAATTGCAAATAGAGGATAGATTGGTATCATATCCTCAAAACACCATTGACACTATGCTAAACTCTTTGGATACACATGATATTGTTCGAGCATTAACAATGTTAAACGGACAATATATGAGAAACGATTATAGAGATATATGGAAAATGGATGAAGATCCTTCTCCATGGCACTATAATACGCCGACAGGAAGAATATTTGACACAGAAGGATTCAGAAGGTTTGAATATGAAAACGATAAGTTGACTGATGAACAATATGAATCTGCAAAAAGAAAGTTAAAAATTTCAGCAATGATAATGTATTTACTTCCAGGATGTCCTTGTATGTTTTATGGAACAGAAGTAGGATTACATGGATATAAAGATCCATTTAATCGTAAGTGTTTTCCATGGGATAATATGGACATGGAATTGTTAGAATTTTTTAAAAAGCTTTTTAAGTTCAGAGCGAACTGTAAATTAGCAGGTAGTAAGTTTGAAGTGTTGCACATAGATAAAAACATATTAATGTTTAAAATGTGCAATGAAAAAAATGATGTTTTGGTAGCTGTAAATAGAACAAATCAAGAAATTAACATAAAAATCCCAGAAGAATTTGAAAGTGAAAGTTCAAAAGATGAGTTCAAAATAAATGCTACGAAAGAAAAATTAGGTCCATTTGGTGGAATTGCAATCTTGAAGTAATGTCTAAGGGAGACCAGATTAGTATGGTCTCTCTTTACTTGTATAAAAATAAAATCAAATGACATTTTTTAATTAAAAATTTTTTATAGATAAATATTAAAACTTAAAAAACTATATCTATTGTAAATATCTATAAAATATAGTATAATTAGCAAGTAAAGTAAAGGAGAGAATATAAAATGGATAAAAAAAGAATATTAACAGGAGATAGACCAACAGGAAAATTACATATAGGACATTATTTTGGTTCATTAAAAAAGAGATTAGAAATGCAAGAAAGCGGAAAATATGACCCATATATACTAATAGCAGATGTTCAAGCATTAACAGATAACTTTAATAATCCAGAAAAAGTAAGAAAAAATATAAGAGAAGTAGCAATGGATTACTTATCAGTTGGAATAGACCCAAAAAAAACAACAATTTATATTCAATCAATGATACCAGAAGTTGCTGAACTAACAGTATTCTATTCAAATTTAGTAACAATAGCAAGACTTCAAAGAAACCCAACAGTAAAAACAGAAATTGCACAAAAAAGAGATCTATTCGGAGAAAGTGTAACATATGGATTTTTAGGATATCCAGTTAGTCAAGCAGCAGACATAACGGCATTTGAAGGAGAATTAGTACCAGTAGGAGATGATCAGTTACCTCTAATAGAGCAATGTAGAGAAATAGTTAGAAAATTTAATAGTATATATGGAGAAGTTTTAAAAGAGCCAGAAGCAGTATTATCAAGTGAAAAAAGAATAAAAGGTTTAGATGGAAATGAAAAAATGGGAAAATCATTAGGAAATGCCATATATTTATCAGACAGTGAAGAAGAAATAACTAAAAAAGTAATGAGTGCAGTAACAGATCCTAATAGAATAAAAAAAGATGACTTAGGAAATCCTGATATATGTATGGTTGCATATTATCATAACTTATTTAGCACAAAAGAAGAAGTAAAAACAGTATGTGAAGAATGTAAAGCAGGAAAACGTGGATGTGTAGCTTGTAAAAGACAATTAGCTAAAAACATAATAGAAGAATTAAAACCAATAAGAGAAAAAAGAAAATATTATGAAGAACATCCAGAAGAAGTAGACAAAATTTTAATAGAAGGAACAGAAAAAGCAAGAAAAACAGCAAAACAAACAATGAAAAAAATAAAACAAGCAATGAAATTGAATTACTTTGAATAATGAGACATCAGGGACAGGTCTTAAATGTCTCATTAATTTAGTAGAATAAAGTCGAAAAATGTAATAAATAAAAATCGATATAAAAATGAGACATTTAAGACCTGTCCCTGATGTCTCAGAAGGAGAAAAATATGTTTACAGATTATACAAAGATTATAATTAAGTCAGGTGATGGTGGAAATGGAGCAGCAACTTTTCGTAGAGAAAAATATGTAGCTGCAGGAGGACCTGATGGCGGAGATGGTGGAAATGGCGGAAATGTTTATTTTCAAGTGGATAAAGATAAAAATACTTTGATTGATTTTAGATATAATAGAAAATTTAAAGCTAAAAATGGAGAAAATGGAAGCGGAAGTCATTGTAATGGAAAGTATGGAGAGGATTTGTATATTAAAGTTCCAATCGGTACAGTTGTAAAAGATGTTGAGACAGGTAAAGTTGTTGCCGATTTGTCTAAGCCAGGTCAAACTGAATTAATATTAAAAGGTGGTCGCGGAGGAAGAGGAAATTCTCATTTTGCAACAGCAACAAGACAAGCACCTAGATTTTCAGAAGATGGAGAAAAAGGAGAGGAAAAAGAACTTATATTAGAACTAAAATTGTTAGCAGATGTAGGTTTATTAGGATTCCCTAATGTAGGAAAATCAACATTTTTGTCAGTTGTTACTGACGCTAAACCTAAAATTGCAAATTATCATTTTACAACAATAGTTCCTAATTTAGGAGTAGTAAAAACCAAAAATGGAGATGGATTTGTTATAGCAGATATTCCAGGAATTATTGAAGGGGCAAGTGAAGGTGTAGGACTAGGAATACAGTTTTTAAGACATGTTGAAAGAACTAGATTGTTATTACATTTTTTAGATGTTTCTGGACAAGAAGGAAGAGATCCAGTAAAAGATTTTTATGCAATTAATGAAGAATTGAAAAAATATAGTGAAAAGTTATCAAGTAGAAAACAAATAATAGTAGCAACTAAATTGGATGCTATGCAAGATGATTCAATTTTAAAAGAAGTAGAAAAATTAGCTAAAAAAGAAAAACTAGAATTATACAAAATATCATCAGTAACAAAAGAAGGCGTTCAAGAATTAATAGATTATGTTGATAAAATGTTAAAAACACTTCCAAAAGAGGAATTAGTAGAAATAGAAGATAGAAAAATATATACTTTAGAAGATAAGAAAGATGAATGGGAAATAAAAGAGCAAGATGGAATATTCTATGTTACAGGAAGGGCAGTACAAAGACTAATGGGAAGAGTGAATATTGAAGATAATGAGTCAATGTATTATTTACAAAAGTGTCTAAAGAATATGGGAATAGAAGCAAAATTAAAAGAAATGGGAGTGTGTGAAGGAGATACAGTAATACTAGATGATTGGGAACTTGAATGGTACGAATGAGACATTTAAGACCTGTCCCCCTTGTCTCAAAAGTTGTTTTATAAAAAGGAGTTGGAAATTTAAATGAATGGAGAAAAAAGAAAAGATTATTTAGAATGGGATGAATATTTTATGGCAATTGCAAAATTGTCTGCTATGAGAAGTAAAGATCCATCTACACAAGTTGGAGCATGTATTGTTAGTAATGACAACAGAATTTTATCAATAGGATATAATGGAGCTCCAAATGGATTTAGTGATGAAAAATTCCCTTGGGGAAGAGATGGAAAAAATCTAGATACAAAATATCCATATGTTTGTCATGCAGAGCTAAATGCAATTTTGAATTATAGAGGAAGTAAAAAAGATTTAGAAGATGCTAGAATTTATGTTGATTTATTTCCATGTAATGAATGTGCGAAGATTATTATTCAATCTGGAATTAAAGAAGTGATTTATTTATCAGATAAATATGCAAATTCAGAAAATAACATTGCCTCTAGAAAATTATTTGATGAATGTGGAGTACAATATAACAAAATTAAATTAAAACAAGAAAGAGACATAAATATTGAATTAAAATAAATATAGCAAAATTGAAATGTATAAAGGTGTAATATATTTTTTTATTAAGTAATATATTACACCTTAAATTATTATTATTAAAAATTAATTAATTGATTAATTAATTACAAGAAAGTTATTTAAGATTTTTTTTCATTATAATTCCATTATTATTGTTGTAATATTTTTTTCTAACACCTAATTTTTCAAATCCAAGTTTTTCGTATAAGTGAATTGCCGGTTTGTTTTGTTCATTAACTTCTAAAAAAAGGGTGGATATATTTAAGTCTTTAGCAAGTAAAATTAAATTTTCTAAAAGTAAAGTGCCAATACCTTGGTTTCTATAAGTTTTTTTTATTACAATATTCATAATATCAGCTTGATCAAAAATTTTTTTTAGTCCAGCAAAGCCAATAATTTCATTATTGATTTTTCCTATAATGTAGCTAGAATTCTCATTTTCTACTTCTTCTTTTAATGTTGAAAAACTCCAAAAGTCATCAAAGTCAGAAATAAGAATTTCCTGCAATTCATTTAAATGATTTAAATTCATTTTTTCTATTTTAATTGCCATATAAAATATCCTTTCAAATATAAAATAATAATTATTTTATTTATGTTCTCTTTCTTCCAATTGCCTTTGAGCTTGAGGCTTTTTTAAATATAATGGCAATATTTCTTCTGAATTAATTCCTAGTTTTGATTTTTCAAATCCTGCAATACCTAATGAAATAGAATTTAAAATATTAAACTCATGAGAAAAAAATTCAGCTTCAGAAAAGGTTGATTTAATTTCGTCTTTATAAATTTCAGATCCATTTCCAACAAAATAAATAGAAGAGTTTGCTAACGTATCTTCACAATAACTTTTTAAGATAGCTAAACAAGAATTAACACTTTCTGCTTGAGGTTCTATAAGAATTTCGAAAGTTTCATTTTTCTTTTCGTATAATGCAAAATAGCAATTATTATTTTTACAATCAATAATGCTGCATACTACATCATTGTCTTTTATATTTTCTAAAACATTATATGCTAGAGATGTTAAAGAACTGATTCCAACACATGGAATTGATGAAAAATCACAAAAAGCTTTTGTAGTTGCAATACCAATTCGTAAACCAGTAAAAGAACCTGGACCTATATCACAAGTTATTAACTCTATATCATTTAAACTTAAATTAGTTTGGTTAAAAGCATTTTCAATCATAGGCATTAAATTTTCAGAATGTGTTCGTCCTGTATTAGTATCAAGACTTATAATAGATTTTTTATCTTCTAAAATAGAAACTCCACATACATCACTTGCCGTATCAATACTTAATATTTTCAAAATAAATCCTCCTTTGATTCAATTATTAAAATTCTATTATTTTCATTTTTATCATCTTTTTTAAAAGTAATATGAATATAATCATTAGGTAAAGCATCTTCAATTATTTCTCCCCATTCAATTAAACAGATACCATTTTCAAAATATTCTTCGCCGCCTATTTCGTAAAATTCAGAAGAATCGCTTAATCTATATACATCAAAATGATAAATATTAAGATCATTTTTTTTATATTCATTTACTATAGTGAATGTAGGACTAGATATTTCATTTTCTAAACCAAAATAAGACAAAAAACCTTCTGTAAATTTTGTCTTTCCAGATCCTAGTTCACCAGTTAAAACAACAACATCTTTTGGTTTTAATTTTGCTGCTAATTTTTTTGCTAATTGTTTTGTATCAGCTTCATTCTTTGATATAAATTCATATTGCTTCATATTTGCCTCCAATAAATATATTTGACATTAAACATTATAATATAAAAAATAAAAAAATTCAATGAAAAGGGTTGATAAATTAAAGGTATTGTAATATAATCGTAATATATTTGTAACGAAAAAGAAACAAAAAAAGATTGTGAGGAAAAAAGCATGTTTAAAATGGGGTTAGGACAAGATATTGGTATTGATTTAGGAACTGCAACGGTAATTGCCTATGTAAAAGGTAAAGGAATAGTATTAAGAGAACCATCTGTTGTGGCAGTAGACAATAACACAGGAGAAGTATTAGCAGTAGGACAAGAAGCAAGAAGAATGCTTCGGAAGAACACCTGGAAATATAATAGCAACAAGACCTTTAAGAGATGGTGTAATATCAGATTATACAGTAACAGAAAAAATGTTAAAATATTTTATTAATAAAATATGTGGAAAATTTATATTTGCACCAAGAATTATGATATGTATTCCTTCACAAGTAACAGAAGTAGAAAAAAAGGCCGTTATTGATGCAGCATCACAAGCAGGAGCAAGAAAAGTATATTTAATAGAAGAACCAATAGCAGCAGCAATAGGAGCAGGAATAGATATTTCAAAACCATGTGGAAATATGGTAGTAGATATTGGTGGAGGAACAACAGACATAGCAGTTATTTCTTTAGGAGGTTCAGTAGTAAGTACTTCATTAAAAGTTGCTGGAGATAAATTTGATGAATATATTGTAAAATATATAAAGAAAAAATATAACATTATAATAGGAGAAAGAACAGCAGAAGATTTAAAAGTTAATATTGGATGTGTATTTCCAAAAATACAAGATACAGAAATGGAAATACGAGGAAGAGACTTAGGTACAGGATTACCAAGTACATTAAAAGTACGTTCAAGTGAAATGTTAGAAGCATTAATAGAACCTGCAATGATGATTGTAGAAGCTGTTCATTCAGTTTTAGAAAGAACACCACCAGAGTTAGCAGCAGATATTAGTGACAAAGGAATTTATATGACAGGTGGAGGATGCTTAGTAGATGGACTAGACAAATTATTACAAGAAAAAACAGGAATAAATGTTATGATAGCCCAAGATACAGTATCATGTGTAGCATTAGGAACAGGAAAAGCACTAGATAATTTAGATGCTTTAGAGGGAAAAGCAAGAAGATAAAGAAATGTCGCAAGAGACTTACTCATGCGACATTTTATAAATTTATTTCAAGAAAGAGAGAAAAAAATGGAAAATAAAATAGAGCAATCAAAAGAAAAAGTAGCGTTTATTACATTACGGGTGCAAAGTAAATCAATATGAAACAAATGCAATGATTCAAAAATTTATAGAAAATGGATATAAAATAGTAGAAAATCATGAAAAAGCAGATATATATATTATCAATACATGTACAGTAACAAATATGTCAGATAGAAAATCAAGACAGATGCTTAGAAGAGTTAAAGAATTAAATTCAAAATCAATTGTAGTAGCATGTGGATGTTATGCACAAGTAGCGAAAAAAGAATTAGAAAAGATAAAAGAAATAGATTTAATTTTAGGAAATAATGAAAAAGGCGAAATTGTAGAACATGTAGAAGATTATATAAAAAATCATGAAAAAATAAACATAGAAGATGTAATGCAACAAAGAGAATTTGTTGATTTTGGAAATGTTACATATACAGAAAAAACAAGAGCTGTTATTAAAGTACAAGATGGATGTGATAGATTTTGCTCTTATTGTATTATTCCATATGCACGAGGAAGAGTAAGAAGTAGAAAGCCAGAAAATGTTTTAGCTGAAATTAGAAAAGTTGCAGAAGAAGGAATAAAGGAAGTTGTAATAACAGGAATACATGTAGCATCATATGGAAAAGATTTTAAAACAGAATATAAATTAATTGATTTATTAGAAGAAATAAACAAAATTGAAGGAATTGAAAGAATCAGATTAGGATCAATTGAACCATTACTAATAAATGAAGAGTTTATGAAAAGACTTATAAAACTAGAAAAGGTATGTCATCATTTTCACCTTTCTTTGCAAAGTGGATGTGATGAAACTTTGAAAAGAATGAATAGAAGATATACAACACAACAATTTAGAAATATAGTAGAATGTTTAAGAAAATATTATGAAGATGTTATACTAACAACAGATATAATAGTAGGATTTCCAGGAGAGACAGAAGAAGAATTTAACGAAACATATGAGTTTCTAAAAGAAATTAAATTTTATAAAATGCATATATTTAAATATTCTCCTAGAAAAGGAACAAAAGCAGCACAAATGAAACAACAAATTGATGGAGCAAAAAAAGAAGAAAGAAGCCATAAATTAATAGGGCTATCAGATGAAAATGAAAAAAGTTATAATAAAAAATATGTTGGAAAAACAGTAGAAGTGTTATTCGAAGAAAAGAAAGATAACTATTATAAAGGACATACTAAAAATTATTTGTTAGCATACCTATCAGAAGAAAATGTAAAAGATATAAAAATTGAAAATCAAATAATAAAAGTAAAATGTATAGAAGGCACAAAAGAACACATTTTAGTAGAAATGTAAAATGTAACAAAAATGTAACAATTATGTAATAAAGATTTAATATGAAAAAGCATAAAAATACTTGAATATAATTTAAAAATATAGTATAAATAAATTAACATTATGAAATAAATACAAAGGAGGAATAGAAATGGCAGATTTAGGTCAAGAAACAAAGATAGATGGAGTTTTTGGAGGAGTTGCATTTAATAATCAAGTAGAAAATGCAGTAGAGAATACAGCAGAAAACATTCAAAATGCAGGAACAATAAGAAATAATAATTTACCAGTAAAAGTTGGATTTTGGAATAAGTTTAAAGCTTTTTGGTTACAAGAAATAGACTGGAACAAAGAAATTAAAGTAGAATTAACGCCATATCAACAAAAAGTAGAAGATGAAATAAACGAATTTTTACACCAAGAAGTAACATGGGAAAAAGTTCATGATCTTTTATTTAAAGAAATAAGATTTGGAAAGAAAAAATAATTCGTAAATTTTGTAATATATGTGATTGTAAATTTTTTATGAATTAAAATAAAAGTATAGCGTAATGAAAAAAAGTATGCTATACTTTTTTTGTTATATATTAGGAAAAATAAAAAACAATATAAGCATAAAAAGAAAGGAGGAATAAGGATGTTTTTAGTAAAATAGAAAACATCTAAAAGGGAAAATGGCAAAAACTAAAACTGTATTTGTTTGTAGTGAATGTGGAAATGAATCAAGTAAATGGCTTGGCAAGTGTCCAGCATGTAATAGTTGGAATAGTTTTTATGAACAAAAAATAGTAGAAACTAAAAACAAAGATATAGTTGATAAAAAAGCAAGTACTCCTCAAAAATTAAATTCTTATGAAGCAAAAGAAACTTTGAGAATACATACTGGTTTTAATGAATTAGATAGAGTCTTAGGAGGAGGGTTAGTAAAAGGTTCTTTGATTTTACTTGGAGGAGAACCAGGAATAGGAAAATCAACACTAATCCTACAAATATGTGATAAAATTAAGGGAGACGGAAAAGTTTTATATGTTTCAGGAGAAGAATCAGCAGAACAAATCAAACTAAGAGCTGATAGGCTAGGAATTAATAATGAAGATATTTTATTTTTAGGAGAAACAGATATAGATATAGTAAACCAAGCAATTATTAATGTTAATCCTAAATTAGTTATTATTGATTCTATTCAAACTATGTATTCAGATGAAATAACAGCAGCAGCCGGAAGTGTTAGTCAAGTAAGAGAAATTACACGGACAAGTTATGAGAGTATGTAAATCGAGAGCAATTACAACTATAATTATAGGGCATGTTACAAAAGAAGGAAATATTGCAGGACCAAGAGTTTTAGAACATATGGTAGATACAGTATTATATTTAGAAGGAGAAAGATACTTTTCATATAGAATATTAAGAGGAGTAAAAAATAGATTTGGTTCAACAAATGAAATCGGAATGTTTGAAATGCAAGAAAAAGGAATGTGCGAAATAACAAATCCATCAGACATATTAATATCTGAGAGAGATGATAATCCAGCTGGTTCATGTATAGTATCAAGTATAGAAGGAACAAGACCAATTTTAGTAGAAATACAAGCATTAACTTCACAAACAGTATTTGGATATCCAAAAAGAACAGCAAATGGAATTGATTATAATAGATTGTCTCTATTAATAGCAGTATTAGAAAAAAAGGCAGGTTTAATGCTTGGCTCACAAGATGTATACTTAAATGTAGTAGGAGGATTAAAAATAAATGAACCATCAATTGATTTAGGAATTATGATGGCTACAGCATCAAGCTTTAAAAATATAGCAATTCCAAAAGATATGATAATAATAGGAGAAGTAGGCTTAACAGGAGAAATTAGAAGAATTAATTTAATAGAAAAAAGATTAAAAGAAGCAGAAAAATTAGGATTTAAAAGTTGCATTATTCCAGAAAGTAATAAAAAAGACTTGAAAGAAAAATATAAATTAGATATAATAGGCGTTAGAAATATTAATGAAGCAATGAAAAAGATTGGAATCAAGTAGAAAATCGCTCAAAAGTGAAGAAGGGAGAAGTTATCATTGAGAAAAGGCAAAGAAGATAATATTACAGAAATTTTAAAATTGATTGCACCAGGAACTCCTATACGAGATGGACTAGAAAATATATTAAGAGCAAGAACAGGAGCATTACTATTAATAACTGATAACAATGAAGTATTAAAAGAAGTTGTTGATGGTGGTTTTACAATTAATGAAGAATATACATCATCTAAATTATATGAACTTGCTAAAATGGATGGAGCAATTGTCTTGAGTGGAGATTTAAAAAGAATATTATATGCCAATGCACAACTAATACCATCTCATGAAATTACAACATTAGAAACAGGGACAAGACATAGAACAGCAGAAAGAACAGCAAAACAAACAGGAGAGTTAGTAATTAGCATATCTCAAAGAAGAAGCATTATAACTATTTTTAAAGGAAATGACAGATATATATTAGAAAACACAGAAGCAGTATTAAATAAAGCAAATCAAGCTATACAAACATTAGAAAAATATAAGAAAGTGTTTGATAATAAATTAAACATATTAAATGAATATGAATTTAATGATATAGTTACACTAGAAAATGTAATTGTAGCTATACAAAGAGCCGAAATGGTTATGAAAATAGTGGAAGAAATACAAAGACAAATATATGAATTAGGCGATGATGGTAGACTAGTAAAAATGCAATTAGAGGAATTAATAGGTGGTCTTGAAAAAGAAGAAGAACTAATAATAAAAGATTACATAGTACCAACAAAGAAAAAAAGAACAGTAGAAAAAATAATAGAAAGCTTAGAAGAATTAAGCTATGAAGATTTATCAAAAGAAACAGTAATTGCTAAATTATTAGGATATGGAAATTTTGATAATTATGATGAAGTCGCTGTTTATACCAAAGGTTATAGGATATTAAATAAAATTCCAAGAATGCCATCAAATATAGTTGAAAACTTAGTAGATTCATTCAAATCTTTTCAACATATTTTAGCAGCAGACATCGAAAGCTTAGATGAAGTAGATGGAATTGGAGAAGTAAGAGCAAGAACAATAAAACAATCATTAAAAAGAATGCAAGAACAATTTATTTTTGATAATTTAATTTAAGAAAGGAAAAAATAAGATGAAAAAAACAAAAAATATAATATGGATAATTGCCTTAATTTTAGTAATAATATTAATAGGAGCAATAGCATTTGGATATTATAAAAATGCAACAACTGAAGTTAAAAATCCTGTTGCAACAATGGAAGTAGAGGGATTTGGCACAGTAAAAATAGAATTGTACCCAGACAAAGCACCACAAACAGTTTCAAATTTTATTACATTAGCTAATAGAGGCTTTTATGATGGTTTAACATTTCATAGAATAGTAAAAGACTTTATGATACAAGGAGGAGATAAGCAAGGAACTGGAAGCGGGGCTGCTACACTTGCAGATTTAAAAGATGATGGAAGCGATACAGAATATTCTATTAAAGGTGAATTTATATCTAATGGGGTAGATAACAAATTAAAATTTGATGAAGGAGTTGTTGGAATGGCAAGAAATGACTATACACAACAATCATCATCATTAAAAGAAGAATCATATAATTCAGGAAGTTCACAATTCTTTATAATGACCAAAAATAATACTTCATTAAATGGATATTATACAGCTTTTGGTAAAGTAATAGAAGGAATGGATGTAGTGCATAACATAGAACAAGTAGAAGTAAAAGCAAGTGAAGATAGCAAAGAAAGTAGTAGTTCACAACAAGAAGTTAGCACACCAGTAAATCCAGTTAAAATTACATCTATTAGAGTAGAAACAAATGGAGTTGACTATGGATTACCAGAGACATTAACACCTTTTAATTATTCTACATGGCTATATAAACAATATGGAATAGATCCAAGTAGTTTAAGTAAAGAACAATAGAATAAAAAGAGTTATAATAAATAAAAAAAGGTTTATAATATATAATTAATAAGTTTTAAAAATAGTGCTAACATAAAATATTAAAAAATTTGTAAAAAGAGTTGACAAATAGGGTGGAAATTGTTTATAATAATAAATGTGCTCGAGGTTTAAAGTGCACGTAAACAATGGTGGATGTAGCGTAGTTGGTTAACGCGCCAGTTTGTGGCACTGGAGACCGTGGGTTCGAGTCCCATCTTCCACCCCATTTAATTTTAAATATTGGGCTGTAGCCAAGCGGTAAGGCACCAGACTTTGACTCTGGCATGCGCTAGTTCGAATCTAGCCAGCCCAGCCATTCATATAAGCGACTTTCAGTTTTCGAAAGTTGTTTATTTTTTTTCCTCATAATTTCTTTTGCTTGTTCTTGGTGTTTTTTACGATTTTCTTCTTTTTGTTAGACTTTTCTTGCTGATAAAGGGAGGACTTAGATAGAATACGGCTAATTTGACTAATAGATAAATTTGCTTTTTTACTAATTTCTGATACGTTTAGTTTATCTTTAAAATACAAATTATAGATTAATTCATTTCGCTCTAAATTCATTTTTTTCAGGGTAAATCAGCTCCTAAAGTTATAATGCAAAAATTTGCTAACATTTTTTAAATATAGAAAACTTTATATAAAGACTTGAAAAAAGTGTTTATATAATGTATACTAATATTGACAATAAGTAACGAATAACAATATTGTCTATTGACAATTTAATTTATAACATATTATTGTCATAAGTGTCAATAGTTTTTATTAAAAAAATATAAAAAGTTTTAAGGTGGAAAGAATGGAAGGAAAAAGCAAAATAGAAGTCTATTTAAATGAACAGCTAAAAGAAGAACAAATAAAAGTACCTATGTTAGACTATGAAACAAATGAGGAAGGGAATTACCAATATACTACAAAGATATATGAGCAACCTAATAAAATAGGAAGTATAGTTTTAGATTTTATACAAAAAGACTTAAAAGAAATGTCTTATTTCATTTTTAGATTTTATGGATTTCAAACATTATTAACAGAAAAGGAAAGAAAAGAAATATTAGCCTTAAATCCAAACGAAATGGAAGAATTAGATAATAAAATGGAAGCGCTATATAGTAAGTATCAAAAAGAATTTAAAAGCTTTAAAAACCAAATAATTGATATTTTTGAAGATTGCTTGTTTAATGAGAAAAAAGAATTAAAAGATTTAAGTCCATTAGAAAAATTGTATATATTTGTCAATACAAAGAATGTAGAAGAGTATCCAATTCTAAAATATAATGAATTTAATAAAGTGATAAAAATAAATAAAGATACATCTAAAATAACAGAAAAGGAATTAATACGAAGTATAAAAGATAAAGACAATAACAGATATGGTATAAAAGAAATTTATGAGATAGATAATTTTTATAACCTATTATTTTTAGAACTATATTTTATTTTACAAGAAAAAACATATCTTAAAAAATGTAAGAATTGTGGTAAATATTTTCTAACAACAAATTCAGCAGTAATCTATTGTGATAATGTTTTTGAAGATAACAAAACTTGTAGAGAAATTGGAGCAAGTAAAGTATTTACTAAAAATCTAGAAAAAGATGAAGCTTATAATTTATATAGAAAGGTATATAAGAAAAAACAAGCATTAGCAAAATCAAAAGGTGGAACTTTTGAAATAGAATATAATTTATTTAAGAACCAAGGAAAAGATAAGAAGAATGCTTATAAATTAAAAGAGATTTCAAAAGAAGAATTTATGAAATGGCTAAATAAGCAATGAAAAAGGAAAATTTAATAATAGATAGGAAACTCACAAATACAATTAAGGTATTTGTGAGTTTTATGAAGCATCTTCTACTAATTTCTTTAATTCTTCAAAATCGATATCTAAAACAATACATAAGCCAATTAACTCAAAATCTTTTACACTCTTTTTAGCTGTTTCGATTTTATACAATTCAAAACGATCTAGTTCAATGCCAAGTAATTCTAATTTATGAGATAAATCAGCTTTGGTATAATGTTTTTCTTCTCGATGTTTTTTTACTAAATTACCAATTACATTACGACAATTATTAAATTTTTTCATGCTAAAAACCTCCAAAAATCAACAAAAAATAACAAAATGAAAAATAAAAGTAAAAAAATTTTTGATTCTTATTGATTTTATAATAATTTTTATGCTATACTGTGTATTAAGAATACACAAATAAAAAATATTATAATTTGTATTGACATTTAACGTCATGTAAAGGTACAATATAAATAGAATAGTATTTTTTAAAATGCTAATAATAAAACAAAAGAAAGAGGTAGAAAAAATGGAACAAAAAAGAATGCAAAAAAACAGTAAGGGTATAACTTTGATAGCTTTAGTTATCACTATTATTGTACTTCTAATCCTTGCAGGAGTAACGATTGCGACTTTAACTGGAGAGAATGGAATATTAAATCAAGCAAATCAAGCTAAAATAAAAAGTGACATAGCAGAAGTAAAAGAACAGGCACAGTTAGATATTGCAAATTGGACAGCTGAAAGACTAAGAAATGGACAAGATACTAATTTAGATGATGCAACTGTAAAAAGTATTATCGAGACAGCTAATAATGATAAAACAAATAAGTATTATTCAAAATTAACAACAACAAGTATCATAACGAAACAAGGAAATGAGATATTGTTTTCAGAATTTTATAAAAAAGAAGGCACAGAAGGAGTCGACTATTCGCAGCTAAATGTTGGTGACTATATAAGTAACTACCCTGTACAATATGATAATGTTGGAACATGGGTTGATTCTAGTAATGGAACGATAAAAGGTAATATACCACAAGATAAATATAAAGGATGGAGAATATTGTCGATAGAAGGAGAAGGGGATAATGCATATGTTAAGTTAGTATCAGCAGGAGTACCTCTAAATTATTATCATGATAATACGAGTGCGACAAGTGTAGAAAATTTAACGACAAAGTTCTTCAATACATCAATAGAATCTTCCATAACACAATATAAATTTTATAAATGTGGATTTAAAACAGCAAGTGGAACAGAGATAACAGATATAAATAGTTTAAAAGGATTGTTTACTAATGAATTTACAGCTACATATGCAAGTGGAGAAAGTGCAACATATACAGATAGTACACTAGGTAGTACATTTACTAATGCAGATGTAGTAGGAAATCCAAAAGTACAAGCAATGACAAAAGCAGATTTAGATAAAGTATGGGGATCTTCAATATCTTATCGGAACGAGTGTTAGTACTAACGATTTATTGGCAATTCCTTGTAAAGGTAATGAATCTAGTAAATATGCAATGACATGGCTGGCTTCCGCTAATGACTCTAACAACTTGTGGGATGTGTACGATTACGGCCGCGTGTACGGCTGCAGCGGCACTAGCGGGGTTCGCCCTGTAGTTTCTCTAAAATCTAAAGTCAAATTTACACCTGCAGAAAATAATATAAATGATACTCCAACATGGAATATTGCAATGTAGAAATAATATTCATCTATTGGGGCCTTGTGTCCCAATAGATGCTAGGAGAAAACATGAGTATAATAAATATGGTAAAAACGATGAAAGAAATACATTGCAAAGATGTAATTCTGATAAAAAACGGAAAATTTTATAATGCATATGGAAAAGATACCTATATTATTTCATACTTGTTTGGATATAAACTAAAAAAAGTAGAAAATGTAATGATGTGTGGATTTCCATTAAGTAGTATTCATAAAGTAATGGCAAAACTCGAGGAGAGAAAAATAAATTATTTAATAGTAGATAGAAGGAATAACTATGAAGTAGACGAAATATCTGATAATAAAAATCTAAATAATTATATAAAATATTTTGAAAAAGCGAAGAGATATATTAATTATAAAGATAGAATAGATAATATAAATGATTTTATGTTAAAAAATATAGATAAAAATGATTTTAAAAATATAATAACAAAAATGGAAGATGTAATAAATGAAAGAAGAAAAATTTCAAGTAATTAATTTCATAAGAAAGTTAATATTAGAGATTGATAAAGAATTAAATAATTTTCCAAAAAAGGATATAGAATTAAAAAACAGAATAAGAACTAATAGTTACGATTTACTTGAATTGTCATATGAAGCTAATACTATAAGTGATATAAGTAATAAAAAGATAATTTTAGAAAAAATGATTGCCAAAATAAAAGTTTTAGATTTTTTATTAAATTTATGTTATGATAAAATGATAATAAATAATAGAAAATATATTAAATTTGGTGAAAGAATAGATGATATTATAAAATATGCAACAGGGTGGATAAAAAGTATAAATCAATAGGGCATAGTTGGATGGCTGGCTTCCGCTAATGACTCTAACAACTTGTGGAATGTGAACTATAACGGCAACGTGAACAACAACAACAACAACACTAACGGGGTTCGCCCTGTAGCTTCTATAAACTGTGGTTATGCAATCATAGATTGTATAAGAGATAATATAGAAACAGACTGTGTCCTTTAGCTAAAAGTTTTAGATTTTTAGCTATAAAGTAAAAATAGATAAATATATTTGTTAGTAGGTATTTTTGTATATTCGAAAGGGAGTATATTTTAGGACTGTTTTTAAGGTAGTAATTCTAGTAGTTACTACCCTTTTTACATAAATTTTGATAGCAGATTATACTATTAACTACACCAGTAAGCTTTATCTCACCTGTCTGATATAAATGAATTCTTTTTTTAATCTTTCTTCTAACATCTCTATATTTAGCATAATTGCCATTGGGTTTTCTTCCTAGAAAGATAAAATTATTGGTACTTTTATAAATTCTAGTTTTTTTATTCAATACTAATTTTTCCTTTTCTAAAAATTTTTTTAATTCTTCTAAGCAGTATTTTAGATACTGTTTGGAGGGGTGGAATAACAAAAAATCGTCTTGATACCTGATTAGATACTTGATTTTCAAGGTTTCTTTTATAAAATGATCCATGTCATTTAAATAAAAGATGGCTAACACTTGACTTGTCATAGCACCGATACTTAATCCATTCTCTTCACTATCAATGATATCAAAAACAATTTTTAAAGCATCTTTATCTTTGATTCGTCTTTCTAGTTTTTTCTTTAAAATATCATGGTCAATGCTTGCAAAAAACTTACTAATATCACACTTTAAAATATAATAGGTTTTATATTTTACTTTACAAATTCTATGGAAATTCATAGCTAATCTAATTCCTTCACTTGTACCTAAGCCTTTTCTACTAGCAACATTTACATCTAAAAGACAAGGTAAAATAGCAGGGTAGAGAATATACCTTGCGACTAAATGATTAATGACTTTATCTTGCATGCTTTGGCTTACAATTCTTCTTTCTTTTGGTTCATAAATAGTAAAAACAGTCTAAAAATCAACGTTTTAAGTATTGTTAAAAAACAATAATAAATAGTATAAAACAAATACTTATAGAGACTTTGACTCTGGCATGCGCTAGTTCGAATCTAGCCATCCCAACCAATAATATTAAGACTTTCAAGAGATTGAAGGTCTTAAATTTTTACTTGAAATATATTAACTTGTTTGCATTTCGACCCGTAGTTTACAGTTAATTAATAAAAATATTATAAAAGAAATAGAAAACTAAAAGTTCTATTTCTTTTTTTATATCAATATAAATATAAAAGAAAAACATAAAAATGAAAGAATATAAAATAAGAGGAGGAATATAAAAATGGAAAGCACAAAAAATATATTTAAAGGAGTAGGAATATCACTTATATTAACAATAATATTATTATTCATATTTTCACTTATATTAGCATATACAAATGTAAATGAAAATACAATAACACCAGTAATTATAGTAATTACAGCGATTAGCATATTGTTTCGGAAGCTCAATTGTAAATAGAAAAATTAGAAAAAATGGAATATTAAATGGAGGAGCAATTGGGGGAATATATTTATTAATTATTTATACAATTTCCAGCATTTTAAATTGGAAATTTAATTTAAATATACAAAGTATTATTATGATACTAGTAGGAACTACTTTTGGAATATTAGGAGGAGTTATAGGAGTTAATATAAAGTAATGAAAAAGGAATTGTCGAATTTTGCGATGAAAAATAAAAATAAATCACAAAAAACAATTGACAATTCCATTTTTTGTAATTATAATCAAAATACATTTTCATATGATCTATAATTTTTATAGAAATTCCTAAAATAGGAATATTTAAATCAATTATTTTTTTATCTAATAAAAAATCCAATTAAAATAAACTAGAAAAAAGGAGGTATGCTTTTGAGAAAAAAATTCTAAAGATTTCCATTATAATAATTATTAGTATTTTTTCATTTTTGATCGGACAAGTTTTCAATAAATATACTACCTTAATGAAAGAAGAAAATGTATCAGAAATAGCTACATGGAATTTTATAATAAACGAAAAAAAGGAGGAAAATCAGTTAATTGATTTAGTATCTACAATAGATAATAAAGCTGTTCTTGATCATAAAATAGCCCCTGGAACAAGACGGCAGTTTTGATATTTTAATAGATGCTACTAATACAGAGGTAGGAATTAAGTATTATATAAAATGTGAAGAAGAAAAAAACAAGCCCCATAATCTTAAGTTTATATATCAGGAAAAAGAATATAATTCATTTAAAGAATTAGAAGAAAAATTGTCAGGAATTATTTATGCTAATAATACTGAAAAAGTAGTAAATTTAAAAATAGAATGGAAATGGGATTATGAAAGTGGTTCAACAATCGAAGAAATCACTAACAATGATATATTAGACACAAAAGATGCACAAACAATTCAAGATTATAAATTTGTAATTAACGTAAGTGGAGAACAAATATAAAAAATAGTTAGCTTATAAAAAAATTATAGAATATGAAAATGAATATATAAACCTTTATACAAAGTGAGGAAAAAGGTTTTTCCTCACTTAAATATAATTGGAGAGTTAAATTGAAAAAAGAAATAATAAAAATAATAGTAGTAGCATTTGTATTAACAATAATACTATCAACAATAAGCTTAGGAAAGTATTTTAATAAAACTAAAATAAATGTAAATTCAGGTGTAGCGATTCCTATTATAAAGTTAGAAGGAGAGCAAAAACTTATTATAAACAACAATCAGGAAAATAAGGTATATAATCTAGCTGTAAAAAATTATGATGAAAATGAACAAATAACACAGGTAGAATTAGAATATTATATTGAAATTATATCTAAAAAAAATGATAATATTAATTTTAAAATATATAAAGAAGAAAAAGAATTAAATATTAATAATAACAAAACAGAGAAATTTTTACTAACAAAGGAAAATAAACAACGAGATAATTACAAGATAGAAATACTATTAAATAAAAAAATATCAGAAGATATATTACAAAATGTAGAAATAAAAGTTTATTCAGAACAAAAAAATAAAAAAGAGGTGAAAGAATGAAAAGAAAAATAGCATTTCTTTTTTGTGTAATTATTATAGTATTTTGTAAAGAAAATTATGCAAAATACATAGTAGAACAAACAATTTTAATAGCAGAAATAAATATAGATACTATTTTTCCAGAAATAGAATTAATAAGTATAACAGAAACACCAGAAAAGGAACAATATAAAGTAAATATTCAAATAAAGGTAGTTGAAAATAATATAAAAATAAATAAATTTAATAAAGAAAATATAGTTGCTAGAATAGGAGAAAAGAAGATTGAAAATGAAGAATATGAGCTAAATAAGGTGTATGAAGGAGAAGAATTTATCTTATATGAAATAAAACTTAAACGGAATACAATTAAAAGAAAAAGTAAAAATAATAATACCAGAAGGAATAATACAAGATATTTCAAATAATAAAAATAAAGAAAAAATAATACAAAATAATTTCTAAAAATAGTTGATATTTTTTGTGATTTAATATAAAATTTAAAAAGACTAAAAATGGACAAAATAATAAAGTCAATACAAAAATAAAATAACGGAGGAAAAATCATGAAGAAATTAAAAATGTTAACAATTGTATTAGTAGTTATCTTAATTACAATGATAGCTTTTGGAGGAATATATATCCAAAAACAAAATAGAATGGAAAATATAATTAAGAACTATTCATACGCAATGGATTTAAAAGGTGCAAGAAATATCAGATTAAAAGTTAATCAGGGAAATAAAACAGTAATAAAGGATAGCGAAGGAAAAGAAGTTGAAAGTTCTGAAGACTTAACAGATGATAAAATAAAAGAAAAAGGGTATACAAAGGAAGAAATACCATATAATTCACAAGAAAGCCAAAAAGAAGAAAACTATAAAGAATCAAAGAGAATTATAGAAGAAAGATTAAAATCTTTAAAAATAACAGATTATAACATAAAAATAGATGAATCTACTGGAGATATTTTACTAGAAATAGCAGAAAATGATAATACAGATTCTATTGTAAGTAATATAGGAACAGTTGGAAAATTTGAAATTATAGATAGTGAAACTAAAGAAGTTTTAATGGATAATAATGATATAAAACTAGCAAATGTTATGTATGGATCTTCTAATAGTAGTACAACATCTTCAAGCTCTGGAACAACAGTTTATTTAAATATAGAATTTACAAAAGAGGGAGCTAAAAAATTAGAAGATATTAGTAGTAAATATGTAAAAACATCAACAAGTGATAATACAACTGATAATACAGATAGTAGTGATACAACAACTAGTTCAACAGAAAAGAAAATAACAATGAAAATAGATGATGAAGAAATAATGTCTACAAGTTTTGATGAAACATTAAAAACAGGTAAAATACAGTTGTCAATAGGTAAAGCTACAACAGATAGTAAAACATTACAAGGATATGTATCACAAGCTTCTAATATTGCAGTAGTTTTAGATTCAGGAAAAATGCCAATTAAATATGATGTTGATGAAAATCAATATGTATTATCAGATATAACAAATCAAGAATTAGATATAGTAGTTTATATTTTAATAGGAATAGTAGCAATATTAAGTATTATCTTTATTATAAGATATAAGTTATATGGAGCAATTGGAGCTGTATCTTATATAGGATTAATTTCTATTTTCTTAATATTAATTCGTTACGCAAATGTTAATGTATCAATTCAAGGAATACTAGCAATAGCATTAGTATGTATACTTAATTACATATTTATAAATAAATTGATATGTAGAATAAATAAAAAAGACTCAAATAAAGAAACAACGAATCAAAAAATAAAAGAAGTTTATAAGGAATTCTTTGTAAAAATAATACCAATTTGCATAGCTACAATTGTATTCTGTTTTGCAGGATGGGATCCTATTAGTAGTTTTGGAATGATAATGTTCTGGGGAATTGTACTTATTGCAATTTACAATTACATTATAACTAGTACTTTAGTAAAAATACAAGATAACAAATAGGAGGAAATTAGAAGATGAAAAATATAACAAAAAAACAGAAAATGATTTTTATAATTCTTGCAGTAATTATTATAGCAGGAATAGCTGTTATTTCTACAATAGGTTTTAATTTAGAATTGAAAATGCAAGAAACAAAAAAGATTGAATTATATATACAAAAAGATTTTGAAATATCAGATATAAAAAATATAGTAAAAGAAGTAATTCCAGATGAAAGTATAATGATTCAAAAAGTAGAAGTATTTGAAGATTCTGTAAGTATTACAGCAAAAGACATTACAGATGAACAAAAACAATCAATAATTGATAAAGTAAATGAAAAATATGGAACAGAATTAAAAGCGGATAGTACAGAAATTATAAATATTCCTAATATGAAAATAAGAGATTTAGTAAAACCATATGTTACTTCATTTGCAATTTCTACTGTTTTAATATTAGTATATATAGCAATAAGATATAGAAAATTAGGAAGTATAAAAACAATGATTAATTCACTATTAATTATTGTTGTAGGACAAGTTGTATTGTTTAGTCTAATAGCAATAACAAGAATTCCAGTAGGAAGATTAACAATACCTATGGTGCTTATTGTATATGTATGTACATTATTAGGAATTACTAACTGTTTAGAGAAAAAACTAAAATTAAAGAAAGAAGAAAAAGAAAAAAATAAAAACTAGAAATATAAATAAAAATATTGTAATAAATACTATTTTATTATACTGTTTTTTCGAAAAGGAGTATTTTTTATTATGAAAATACAATTAATAGGAACAGGTACTATTCCTGATATGACTAATAGTGCCAGCGTACTAATAAATGACCATATATTATTTGATGTTCCAAATGGTAATTTAAAGGCAATGATAAGGCAAAATATAGATATATTAAAAATAGATACCGTAATAATTTCACATACACATGCTGATCATTGTTTTGATATGCCTTTTCTTTTATGGTATAAGGAAGCTTATCAAAAAGAAAGTAAAAGATTATCAACAAAAATTATAACAGATAAAATAACACAAAATACAATAGAAAATTTAATAGATTTATCATATTTTAATTCTGCAAAAAATGCTAAAAAGGAATTTATAGATGCAGAAGAAGTGAATAATATAGAAAAAATATGTGATGATTTACAAATATTTAATGAACCAATAGAACATGAACATTTAACAATCAAATATGCCAATGGATATATTATAAAAGACAAAAATATAAGTATAGGATTGACAGGAGATTCGACATTTTGTGAAGGTCTGAAAAATATAGCAAGTAAGGTAAATTATTTGATTTCTGATATGACATTAGAAATAGGCGATGAATCTCATATGGGAATAAATAATATATTAGAACTTTTAAAAGAATATCCGAATTTAAAAATTATTCCTATACATATGCACGATAAAACAAGAGAAGAAGCAATAAAATTAGACATAGATAATTTAATAATATTACAAGATGGTGATATTTTAAAATTATAAAAATATTTATAAAAAAGAAAGACCTTGTAACTATAATACTCAAGGTCTTTCTAATATTATTTTAAATCTTTATAATGTACCATATATGTTTTTATATCATTAGTATCATTTTCGTTGATTTCAAAAATTCTACCACCTCTTAAATCATCTGTTCCATAAGGACTATAGCCAGCACAGGCATCTAAACACATTTTGACATTGCAAAAAGTTCCTTCAAAACAATCATTATGACTATGACCACATGCAATACAAATGATGTCTTTTCTTTGAAGTATAGTAGAAAAGAGTCCGGAATTAAGCATCCCTATTTTCATAATTTCCTTTGTACTTCCTGTACACTTGGTTACTATTGGATTATCTACAATATATTGAAATTCCCATGGTGGTATATGCATAAATAAAATTCCATTTATTATATTTCCACAATAATCTTCTAATTCTTTTGAACTATTCCAATACCACATTAATTGTTCAAAATGCACAATGTCCCATTTATCTGACATTGAAGGCATATTCATTAATTTTATATTTTTGTCTATATCTATATTAGAATGTCTTATTTCATTATTTGAATCCAATCCCAAAATATTAAAAGCGATATTGTCACTTTTTGAATTTTTAATAGGTAATACAAAATTAGTAGTTCCATAAATATTTTCAGTATGCTTTGAAATGCAATATTTAAAATTCTCATATATTTTTGTTTTGGTAATATCATTAATTTTAATATCATGGTCATGATTTCCAAATATATGTGCCCATGGAATTTTTCGTTATCTCGTAATTTTATAATATGTATATGATTTTTTCATTTTATTTATCAAATAAACTGTAAATAGTTCAGAATCATAATTAGATGAATCAGCATTTAAAAGTCTTAATAATGATAGTTCGAATTTCTCATAAATATGGAAAGTCTTTTAAATATATTATATTAAAATAAGAATATAATTACAATATTTTTTACATAAAGGATAAATTGTGAGGTTATAAACTTTTAGAAAATAATTTTTTTACTAAAAAACTATACAAATTTTATGAAGTAATGATATAATAAGAGCCAAAGTAAGAAGATGAAAAAGCAAGGAGGAAAAAATGGGAAATATAGTTTTATTAGATGATTTAACAATAAACAAAATAGCAGCAGGGGAAGTAATTGAAAGACCAGCATCAGTAATAAAAGAAATGATAGAAAATTCAATTGATGCAGGAGCAACTAATATAACAGTAGAAATAAAAAATGGAGGAATATCATATATAAAAATAACAGATGATGGAAAAGGAATAGCCCAAGATGACTTAGAAATAGCATTTGAAAGGCATGCTACAAGCAAAATTAGATCAGCAGATGATTTAGATACAGTAACATCTATGGGATTTAGAGGAGAAGCATTAGCAAGTATTGCAGCTATTGCGAATGTAGAATTAACATCTAAAACAAAAGAACAAGACATTGGATACAAAATCGTTGTTGAAGCGGGAAATGTTTTAGAAAAAGAAGAAGCAGGGTGTAGAACAGGAACAACCATTATAGTAAGAAATTTATTTTTTAATACACCAGTTAGATATAAATTTTTAAAAAAAGATTATACAGAATCAGGATATATTGAAGATGTTATTACAAGAATAGCTTTAGTAAATCCTAATATTGCAATTAAGTTAATAAATACAGGAAAAACAGTAATACAAACTAATGGAAATGGAGATTTGAAAAGTGTAATATATAGCATATATGGAAAAGATATTTCAAATGGAATAATGGAAGTGTCTTATCAATATGAAGATATAAAAATAACTGGGGTAATCGGAAAGCCTGAAATTGCAAGATCAAACCGTTCAAACCAATTATTTTTTGTGAATAAGAGATATATTAAAGATAAAACGTTAACAGCAGCAACAGAGCAAGCATATAAAGGATTAATACCAATTGGAAAATTTGGATTTGTTGTATTAAATTTAGAAATGAGTCCAGCAAAAGTGGATGTAAATGTTCATCCAGCTAAGTTAGAAGTTAGATTTCAAGAAGAAAATACAGTTTTTCAAGCGATATATCATGCAATTAAAGATACTTTGCTAAAAAGTGAATTAGTGGCAAAAACAGAGAAAACAGAAAAAGATAGTATTGTAGATAGAAGAACTGCTAGTTTTGAAGAAAGATTAAAAAATTTAAGAGAAGCAAAAAAAGAAAATCAAAGTGGAGGACTATTTGCTTTTAGAAAACAAAATGAAAAGCAAATTGAAAAATATACAGATGAAGAAAGCAAAATAAAAACCAATATATTGGAAGATGTATATAATAACCAAAAACTAGAAAATGAACAAACTATACAACAACCAACTTTAGAAAAATTAGAAAACAAAGAGAAAATAACTACAGGAGATCCAGTTGATACTTCAGATGTTTTAGAACAATTAAAAAATTTAAAAGATAAAATGCAAAATGAATTAAAAACAGACAAATTTACTGCAAATAAAGTACAAGATGTTCAAGAAGAATATAAATTAGAAAACAAACAGCAAGATTTTAAACAAGGGGAGAACATAAAAGAAGAAAAATTCGAACCTGTTAAACAAAAGATAGAAAATTTAGATGAAAATACACAAGCTGTTTCACAAGATTTTAATGAAATGTATACAAAAATGTTTGGAACAGCACCAATAATAGAAAATCAAGATGATAAAAAAGAAGAACAAAAAGCTGTAGATATAATAAAAGATAATGTTTCAATGTTTGAAACAGAAGAAGAATTTAAAAAACCAATATATAAATTTATCGGGATTGTATTTAAAACATATATTATATTAGAGATTGAAAATGAAATGTATATATTAGATCAGCATGCTGCACATGAAAGAATTATGTACGAAAAGGTAAAAGAAAATTATTATAGTGACATAGCTAAAGATTCTCAAATGCTATTATTACCAGATGTTGTAACCTTAACACATAAAGAAATGGATGTTGCTAAAGAAAACAAGGAAATGTTTGAACAAGCAGGATTTTATTTTGAAGAATTTGGCGAAAATACTATTAAATTAACAGGAGTGCCAACAGTATGTATTGATTTAGATACAAAAGAGCTGTTTTTAGAAACTTTAGATGAAATAAATACTGTAGCAAGAACAGCTAAACAAGAAAAAGAAGAAAAATTCATAGCAACAGTTGCTTGCAAAGCAGCAGTAAAAGCGAATATGGCTCTTACGAGAGAAGAAGTAGAAAAATTAATGGAACAATTATTGAAATTACCAAATCCATTTACATGTCCACATGGCAGACCAACAGTTATAAAAATGACAAAATATGATATAGAAAGAAAATTTGCAAGAAAGTAGTTGGAAAAAAATGAATTTATTAATTATAATAATAGTAACAGTATTATATGCAGTAATAATTGGATGGACATGGAGCTCTTTAGGAGATATTGAAAGAAAAAAGAAAATATTAATAACAGGAATTGGAATATTGTTAGTATATTTAATAACTTTATTGTTATTTAATATTTCTAAAAATCAAATACAGTATCCAGATATTTCTGCAGAAAAATATGTAAAAAATATTCTAGTAATTATTTTTACAGGTATAAACTCAATTGCCATATTGCCATACGCAGCTAAAATGTACAATAAAATATATGAGGGAACAATAGAAGCACAAGAACTTAAGAAAAAACTAGTGTTTATTATAATACTAATAATATTAGGAATATTTTTAGAATGTGGATATATGAAAGATATTCAACAAGGAATATTAAATATAGCTAAAAAGTAACAACAGTAAAAAATACAGAAATGATTTTAAACAAATAGGGAGGAAAGAATGCAAAAAGATAAAGTAATAGTTATATGTGGACCAACTGCATCTGGAAAAACAGCATTATCAATTGAATTGGCAAAACAAATTAATGGAGAAATTGTTTCTTGCGATTCTATGCAAATTTATAAAGATATGAATATTGGAACAGCAAAACCTACTGAAGAAGAACAGAAAGGCATTAAACATTACTTAATTGATTTTGTCTCACCTGATGAAAGATATAGTGTAGCAGACTATAAACAAGATGCTAAAAAAGCTATAAAAGAAATATTAAAAAAAGGAAAAGTCCCTATAGTAGTTGGTGGTACAGGATTATATATTGATAGCTTAATTTATGAAATAGAATATCCTAATATAGAGTTTGATGAAAAATATAGAAAAAAATTAGAAAATATAGCTGAAGAACAGGGATTAAAAGTATTATATGAAAAAGCAAAAGAAATTGATCCAGAAGCAATAAAAAAAATAAGTGAAAACGACAAAAAAAGAATATTAAGAATACTAGAAATTTATCATGCTACAGGAAAAAACAAAACAGAACAAGAAAAAGAATCAAGAAAAAATGAAGTAGAGTATGAATATAAAATTTATGCTTTAAAATGGGACAGGCAAGAGCTATATGAAAGAATTAATAAAAGAGTCGATATAATGATTGAACAAGGATTAATTGACGAAGTAAAAGAAATTTATCAAAAGTATCAAAGTTTTCCAACTGCGATGCAAGGATTAGGGTATAAAGAAGTAGTCGAATATCTTGAAGGAAAAATAAGTAAAGATGATATGATAGAAAAAATAAAACAAGAAACACGTAGATATGCGAAAAGACAATTGACATGGTTTAGAAAAAATAAACAAACTATATGGCTAGATGCACAAGATAAAATACAAAATAATATAAAAATTATTTTGGAGGGATAGATTTGAAAAAACAAGATAAAACGATAAAAGAAAAAGAGACTGAAAAAATAAACGATAAAAAAATAAATAAAAAGAAAATAATTTTATATATTGTTGGTTTGGCAATTGTAATTTATTTGCTTTATACTATTTATTTATTAATTAAAGAACCAACCAATATAGTTACAGTAGAAGAGGGAAAATTATATCAAGAAGAAACAGATATTGGTTATGTGATTAGAGATGAAAAAGTTGTAAAAGGTGAAAATTACAAAAATGGGATGGAGCAAATCATAGCAGAAGGAGAAAGAGCTTCAAATAATGAAAATATATTTAGATATTATAGTGCAAATGAAGAATCGTTAAAACAAAAGATATCTGAGCTGGATGCAAAAATTCAAGAAGTGATGCTAAACGACAAGAGCTTATTAACAGCAGATATAAAACTTTTAGAAAATCAAATAGATGAAAAACTAGAAGATATTAGTAAAATTACAGATGTAACAAAATTAACTGAATATAAAAAAGAAATAGATAATCTTATAACTAAAAAAGCTAAGATGGCAGGAGAATCAAGTCCAAAAGGTTCTTATTTAAGACAATTAATAGAAGAAAGAAAAAATTATGAAAATCAATTAAATTCAGGTGCTGAATATGTAAAGGCTCCTATGAGTGGAATTGTATCATATAGAGTAGATGGATTAGAAGAAACATTGACACCAGACAATTTTAGTGCATTAAGTAAAGAATATCTTGAAAGTTTGAATTTGAAAACAGGAAAAATAGTAGCGACAAATGAAGAATGTGGAAAGGTAATTAATAATTTTGTTTGCTATATAGCAACTATAACTTCTTCTGAAGAAGCAAAACAAGCAAAAGTAGGAGATGAAATAAAAGTAAGATTATCAAATAACGTTGAAGTATCGGCAGAAATTTCTAATATTGTAAAAGAAGATGAAGATATTCTTATTATATTAAAATTAAATAAACAAGTAGAAGAATTAATTAATTATAGAAAAATAACATTTAATTTAATTTGGTGGGATGCTTCAGGATTGAAAATTCCAAACCAAGCAATTGTACAAGAAAATGATTTAAATTATGTAATAAGAAATAGAGCTGGTTATTTAAGCAAAATATTAGTAAAGGTAAAAAAACAAGGAGAAAAATATTCTATAGTTGAAGCTTATAAAACTGAAGAATTAAAAGAATTAGGCTTTACAGAAAAAGAAATTAATTCATATAGAAAAATATCTTTATATGACGAAATATTAATTAATCCTAATTTAGATAAAACAAAAGAATTAAATTAATATTTTTTAGCTAATAAAACCAATAGAAATATTACAAAAATATTACAAAAATATTAAAATTTAATAACATTCTTAAAAAACATTGACAATATGACAAAAAAAGTAGATACTTAGTACATAAAACAAAGGAAGTAATTTAGGAGGTTTTTTTATGTCAGGAGCATTAATGAACAAAGTATGGGATTTGTTTGGAATGGATTCAGCAGAACCAGAAGGTTATGAAGAAGAAAATGTATATGATTATGATGATGAAGAGGAAGAAGTAGAAGATAAAAAATTATTCGGAAGAAAAAACAATAATAAAGTTGTAAATATGCCACAAACACAAACAAATGCTATTAAAATGGTAATATCACAACCAACTACTTTTGAACAATCAGATGAAATTTGTGCGTTTCTAAAAGAAAAGAAATCTGTTATTGTTAATTTAGAATATGTTAATAAAGATGTAGCAAGAAGAATTGTTGATTTTATTAGTGGAGGAGTGTATGCATTAGATGGATATATTCAAAAAGTATCAAATTCTATCTTTTTAGTAGCACCATCTAACTATGAAATCACAAATGAAATGGCAAGGGAAGAAATGAAAAGCAAACTTTCTGTTTCATGGCTAAAAAATAATGGAGTAAACTAATTGAATATCAACAAGGGGGAAGAAAAATGATAACACCACTCGATATAGAAAATAAAAAGTTTTCAAAGCAAATGATGAATGGATATAGTGTTGAAGAAGTAGATGATTTTTTAGATGATTTAACAGTTGATTATACAAAAAACTATAAAGAAGCGACAGAATTAAAAGCTAAGGTTGCAGAATTAACTAAAAGTTTAGAACATTACAAAAACATAGAATCAACTTTACAAAACACTTTAGTCATGGCGCAGAAAACTGCAGATGATGTAAAAAACATAGCAAAACAACAAGCAGATCAAATAGTAAACCAAGCAAAAGGAACAGCTCAAAAACAAGCAAATGAATTAGATAATGAAATTATTGTAAAGAAAAAAGAATTAGAAGACGTAAAAAAACAATTTGATATATATAAAGCTAAGATGGAGTCATTGTTAATATCTCAATTAGAATTAATAAAAGATATCAATAAAGAAGATGCATAAAATTTAAAATTACTAAAGAGGACTATCTGTATAGATAGTCTTTTTGTGTCTATAAATAAATAAAAGTAAAGAAAAATATTACAAAAAGACAACAATATTACAGAACTGTTAAATATATGTTACATTTCTATTAATACTATTGACCATTAGAGGAAAAAAGAATAAAATATTACTATCATCGAAAGATATGAAAACTCACAAGAAGGGTGAAATATGAGAATAATAGGTGGAAAAGCTAGAGGAACAAAATTATATACATTAGAAGGAGAAAACACAAGACCAACATTAGATAGAGTAAAAGAATCGTTATTTAATATAATTCAAACAGAAATACCAAATAGCATATTCTTAGACTTATTTTCTGGAAGTGGAGCTATAGGTTTAGAAGCTGTCAGTAGAGGTGCTAAAAAGGCTATTTTGTGTGATAAATCAAAAGATGCTATAAAAATAATCGAGAAGAACATAAAAAAAACTCACTTAGAAGAGAAAATAGAATATTATCAATTACCATTTGAAATATTATTAAACAACCAAATAAAAGATTTAATTGACATTGTATATATTGATCCGCCATATAAAACAGATTATGCTTATGAATCATTAAAAATACTAATAGATAATAAAATGCTAAAAAAAGATTCATATATAATTATAGAAACAGATGATGAAAAGAGAATTATAGAACAAATTAAAAGTTTAAAAGTGAACATAGTTGACCAAAGGAAATATGGTCGAGCATATCTTATATTTTTGAGAGAAAAGTAAGATAAATTAGAAAGGGGTAAAACCATGGAAATATTTACATTATTAGAAACATTAGAGGATTTATTAGAAAATAGCAGAAGTCTGCCATTTTCTTCAAAGGGATTAGTCGATAAAGAAGAAATGTTAGATTTAATAAAAGAAATAAGAATAAAACTTCCTGATGAATTAAAACAAGCTAAATGGGTAAAAGAGGAGAGACAACGAATATTGGTTGAAGCCCAAAAAGAAGCAGATGGAATTGTAAAAGAAGCAGAAAATAGAATTATAGCTATGATAGATGAACATGAAATTACAAGAAAAGCATATGACCAAAAAACAGAAATTATTGAAACAGCAAATGAAATGTCAAGAGAAATATCTAAAGGAACAAAAGAATATGCAGATAGCTTATTAGCTAATACAGAAGATGTTTTAAATGAAACATTAAACAAATTAGGAACTAACATGACAGAAGCATTAAATTTAATGCAAATATCATTAGAAGATACAATTAAAACAATTCAAAATAGTAGAAAAGAATTGAAATAGAAAAAACAAAAGTCAGATGCCAGAAGTCAAAAAACTAAGACTTTTGAATCTGGCTTTTATTAATAAAATAAAGAAGAAAAGAAAACAACGATTCAAACAAATAGTTATACTTTGGAAGGATGATAAAAATGGCCAAAAAAAAGAGAAGATATAAAAAGAAAAAGAAAGCAACTTCAAACTTAGACATAGCAGTAATAACACTAATTGTACTTAGTGTACTTTTAGCTGTTTTAATTTATACTAAATCGGGAGTAATAGGTGCCAAATTAAATGAAATATTCGGAGGAGTATTGGGAATTATGCAATATGTACTTCCGATAGGAACTTTTGCTGTTGCTATAAAACTAGCCTCAGAGGGAAGAGAAGGAATAGCACCAAAATTAATACAATATGGAATTGCTATTATTAGCCTTTCAATTGTGTTTAGTGTATTTCAAATTTCATCAGGAGAATTACAATCTTCAAAAGAACTATCAGAATTAGTAAAAGATGCTTATTATTTTGGTTCTCAGGGCAAAGGAGGAGGAGCTGTAGGAGCTGTTGCTGCTGTACCACTCGCTAAACTTTTAGGAGATGTAGGAGCAGTTATATTTTGTATAGGAACAGCAGTTATATTATTAGTATTTACATTTGGAATCAATTTATCAGATATAATTAATCTAATGCTTGATAGAATAGAAGAGAAAAAAGAAGAAAGATTTGAAAGAAGAGAGCAACTAGCAAAAGAAAGCAAAAAAGAAGAACAAGAAGAGACTCCGGGACAACGAAGAAAGAGACTAAGAGAAGAAAGAAAAATAAAATCACAACTTGAAAAAATAGACGAAAAAGCACCTATGGACAATCAAATAAAAATAAATTTCGGAGGAAGAATTGTTGATGGAACAGATGAAAAAAAGGGATTAAAGAAGTATGATCATACTGGTGAAAATTTAGAACCTTTGACAAAACAAAGTAAGAAACAAAAACAAATTAGTCAACAATTAGAACCAGATGTTATAGATGCAAATCTTTTTAAAGATGTAGAAGAACAAAAAGAAGAAAAGAAAAAAGCAGTATTACAATTAGAACATGCTCAAATAGTAGAAGATGAACATTATGAATATCCACCAGTAGAACTTCTAAGTAAACCAAGTAAAAAAACTTTAAAAGGAGGAGCTAAAGCGTTAACAGATACCGCAACAAGATTACAAAAAACATTATATAGTTTTGGAGTATCAGCAAAGGTTGAGAATGTATCAGTAGGACCAGCGATTACAAGATATGAATTAAAACCAGCAGAAGGAGTAAGAGTTAGCAAAATAGCTAATTTAGCAGATGACATAGCGTTAAATTTAGCAGCAGAAACAATAAGAATTGAAGCACCAATCCCAGGAAAACAAGCAGTGGGAATAGAGGTACCAAATAAGGAAAAAGAAGTAGTACATTTTAGAGAAATATTAGATAGTGATGAATTTAAAGGAAATAAATCAAAATTAACAGTAGGACTAGGAAAAGATGTAGCAGGAAATGTACAATTAGCAGATATTGCTAAAATGCCACATGTATTAATTGCAGGTTCTACAGGTTCAGGAAAGAGTGTATGTATAAACACAATAATAACAAGCATAATTTATAACGCTAAACCAAGTGAAGTGAAATTTGTTATGGTTGATCCAAAAGTAGTTGAATTGTCAGTATATAATGGAATACCACATTTATTAATACCAGTTGTAACAGATCCTAGAAAAGCAGCAGGAGCATTAGCATGGGCAGTACAAGAAATGGATGACAGATACAATAAATTTGCAAGCAAAGGTGTTAGAGATTTAAAAGGATATAATAAAGCAATCGAAAAAGAAAATGAAGCTGGAAAATTACCACAGATAGTAATAATAATTGATGAGCTTGCAGATTTAATGATGGTAGCAAAGAATGATGTAGAAGATGCAATTTGCCGTTTAGCACAAAAAGCAAGAGCAGCGGGAATGCATTTGGTAATTGCAACGCAAAGACCATCTGTTGATGTAATAACAGGATTAATTAAAGCAAATGTACCATCAAGAATAGCATTTGCAGTATCTTCACAAGTAGACTCAAGAACAATATTAGATAGTGTGGGAGCAGAAAAATTGCTTGGAAAAGGAGACATGTTATTTTTCCCTGCAGGAGCACCAAAGCCATCAAGAGTTCAAGGTGCTTTTGTATCAGATGATGAGGTGGAAAAAATAGTAGACTTTATCAAATCAAATGGTACAGCAACATACAGTGAAGATATCTTAGAAAGTATTGAAAATGGAAATAAAACAGATAAAGAAATAGCACAAGAACAAGCAGAAGATGACGACACAGATCCATTTTTAATGGATGCAATTCAAACTGTAGTTGAAACAGGACAAGCATCAACATCTTTTATACAAAGAAGATTTAAAGTTGGTTATGCAAGAGCAGGAAGAATTATAGACCAAATGGAAGAAAGAGGGGTTATTTCTGGATACCAAGGAAGTAAACCAAGAGAAGTTCTTATGACAAAAGAAAGATGGGAAGAACTAAAAATGGGAACATCAGAAGAAAATAAAAATTAATATAAAATAGGATAGAAAGGAGAAAAAATTTGCAAAAGAAAAATGACAATTTTTTAGAAAAGATAGTAAAAAAAGATTATAACAATGAATTAGAAGCAATATTAGAAAAAAAATACTTTAATGAAGATGTAAAAAGTATTCTCCTTAATATATTATACAAAATAGAAACAGCATACAAAGATTACAAAAAAGTAAAACAAGATACAGAAACAAAAGATGAGTATATTGAAAAAATTATAGACATAATAAAAAATGAATGTGAAGAAATAAAACTAGTAAAGCCATATTCAGAAGAAAGCAAAATAATAGGAAATAAGACATTTTTAGTAGAAAAAAATAAGAAAAGAATTATATGCTACAATGTAGAAAGAAAATTATTATATTGCATATCAAAAATAAGTAAGCAAGAAGAAATAGTAAAAAATAATTATTTTCTAGTTAATAAAACATTATCAAATTTAATTAATACAGGAAATAACATTAATATGGTAGAACCATTAAGAGATTTTAATGGATATTCATGGACAACAATTCCAAGAGAAATAGAAAGTATAGAACATAACTTAATTTACCAAAATTTAATTATTTTAGTTGGAAATAAATTTTTAAACAATTGGATTTATAACAAGGAATTTGTTATGGATTATATGGAACTATTTAGAGAAAAAATGGAAGAAATTTATTCAAAAAAAGTTGCAAAAGATATAATTGAAAATTTAGAAAAAATATCTATTTTGCTAGAAGTAAAATTTGATGCAAAAAGTAAGAAAGAATTTTTAACGATAAAAAGTGAAATAGAGAAAAAAATAGGTGAATTAGAAGACAATAAAAAATTTGTAGAGAGCATAACATTAGAAAAGAAAAGGTTAACAAATGAAATAAAGAAAATAGACGAAACAATAAATGATAAAAATATGATACAAGAAGAATATAATAATAGAAATGAAAAATTGCCATTAAAAGAGAAAATCTTTAGTATAAGAATTTTATCGAAAATAATGACAGAAGAAAGAGAAGAGAAGATAGAAGAATTAGAAAAACTAAATGAATTATTAAATCCTCAAAAATTTGTTAAGCATAAACAAGAATTAGAAAAAAAAGAAAAGGTTTTAAAAATATTAGAAAGCAAAAATATTCAAAGTGATATTGAAAAACTAAAATTAAAATTACAAAAAATATTTTTGCAATGTGTAGAAAATAAAATAGAAAAAGCACGGAAGTAAGCAAGAAATTATAAAGATAATATATCAATTCAGGTATTATTCGATGTTACCATATAATCATGAAAAAACGATATATGAAACAGAAGAATTATCAGAACAATTAAAAAGAACAACAAAAAAATTATTATTAAAAGCACATAAATTAAAAGCAATTGAAAAATTTTCGAAAAATGAAGATATAAATTATGAATTATTAAAAAATCTATTCAGAGTAAGAAGTATTAATTTAGAAGAAATTTCTGTTAAAGTTTTGAAAGAAAAAGATAAATTTTTTGTACAAATATTTGACGAAAATAGTTTAGAGGAAAAATATGAATTAAAAAATAGTCAAAATATTAGTAAAAGAGATTTAGAAGTTAGATTAAATAAAAAGGTGAAAATTTTTTGCTAATAATAAATAAAAACAAATTAAAATATATATGTAATTTATTAAAATGGAAAGGATGAAAGTAAAGTATGAAAATAACTTTTTTAGGAGCAACAAAAACTGTTACAGGTTCAAACTTTTTAGTTGAAGCGGCAGGAAAGAGATTTTTAGTGGATTGTGGAATGTGGCAAGGAAATGCAGAATTAGAAATGCAGAATGCAGAAGAATTTGAATTTGATCCAAATCAAATTGATTTTATGCTATTAACACATGCACATATTGACCACTCAGGAAGAATTCCAAAATTATATAATGAAGGATTTAGAAATAAAATATATGCACATAAAGCAACATGTGATTTATGTACTTTAATGTTACCAGACAGCGGACATATTCAAGAAATGGAAAATGAATGGAAAAATAAAAAAAGAAAAAGAAAAGGAGAAAAAGAAGTACCACCACTATATACAGCAGAAGAAGCAGCAAGATGTTTAGAAATATTTGAACCAATACAATATGATGAAATTATTGAAATAACACCAGAAATTCATGTTAGATTTAATGATGCTGGACATATGTTAGGTTCTAGTATAATAGAATTATGGGTAAAAGAAGATGGAAAAGAAACAAAAACAGTATTTACAGGGGACTTAGGAAATAATGATATTCCACTATTAGATTCTCCAACAATGATTGAAGATACAGATTATTTAGTAATGGAATCAACATATGGAAGTAGATTACACTTAAGAAATGACGAAAAAGCAGAAATGTTTTTAAATATAGTTTCAGAAACATTGGACAATGGAGGAACAGTTGTAATACCATCTTTTGCAGTAGGAAGAACACAAGAAATTTTATATGAACTTAATAAATTAAAAGATATTATAAAAGACGAAGAATTTAAAAGAAAATATAGAACTTTAATGAGGTCAGATGTATATGTAGATAGTCCTTTAGCAATATCTGCAACAGAAGTATTTAAAGAAAATATGAATTTATTTGAACCAGAAGTAAAAGCAGAAATCATGAAGGGTGATAATCCATTAGAATTTCCAGGGTTAAAATTTACAAGAACAGCAGATGAATCTAAAGCATTAAACGAAGATTTACACCCAAGTATTATAATATCTGCAAGCGGAATGTGTGAAGTAGGAAGAATAAAACATCATCTAAAACACAATTTATGGAATCCAAAATCAACAATTCTTTTTGTTGGATATCAAGCACCAGGTACATTAGGATATAACATTGTTAATGGAGCAAAAAAAGTAAAAATATTTGGAGAAGAAATTGCTGTAAATGCTAGAGTAGAATATATTGAAGGGTATTCTGGACATGCAGATCAAGAAGGATTAATGAATTTCATTTATTCATTTATTAGCAAACCAAAACATATCTTTTTGGTACATGGAGAAGCTGAATCACAAGAAATATTTAAGGAAAAAGTTGAAAGTGAAACAGGAATACCAGTTACAATTCCAGAATTTGGTGAGACATATGATGTTAAAGAACAAATTGAAATGACACATAAAATAGAAAGAAAAGTTTCAAAAACAATAAAATCTGAAATTATAGAGAGACTAGAAAAATTGAAATCAGAAATGAATGATATGGATCAATATGTAAGACAGGATGTTAATAATGAAAATTTAAGAGATGAAGACATTTTTAGAATTAATGAGAAAATTAAAGATTTAGAAAAACAAATTTTAAATGTTATTGAAGGGTAATGGTAAAAGAAAAAATGGAAAACAAATATTTAAATGAAGCAATAATAGGAAATAAAAACATGATAGCAACTTTTACAAGTAAAGGAGAGTTGCAAAGGCTATATTTTCCAAGTAGAGATAATAAACAATATATAAACTTTTTTCATACAGGAGTGAAAATTAATAACTCAGATTTAATATATTTACAAAATGATATAAATAATGTATATAAGCAATATTATGATACAGACACAAATGTATTAAATACAGAAATAACGAACACGTATTTCAACTTAAAAATAGTACAAACAGATTTTATAATGATAAAAGAAAATGTATTAGTAAAGAAATATATTTTTTTAAATGATGGAAAAATAGACTTAGACACAAAATTTTATATACATTCTGAATTATTATCAGATCAAAATAATCAAGTAGGATGCAAAATAGTTGATGGAGGAATGATGCAATATGCACATGATTTTTCAGTATCAACATTTGCAAAAGAACATAAGCTTTGCTCACATCAAATCAATGGTAGCAAAGAAACAATAAAAAGAGGAGAAATACAAGACAAAGATTATATTGGAATGTCAAAAGATTCTAGTATTAGTTATGATTTAGGAATTATAAAACCACAAGAAAAGAAAATTTTAGAAATTTGTATATTAATTGATGAAAATAGAAATTTATCAGATATGGAAGATGAAATTGATAGAGTAACAAAAATAGATTTAGATAAAGAATATACAAGTACAAAATCATATTGGAGAAAATATGTTAAAGCACATAATTCATTAGGATTAAAAGAAGCTAAAAACAGTTATGAAGAAAGAATTTTGGAGATTTACAAAAGAAGTATATTATTATTTCCACTTTTAGCTAATCAGGAAACAGGTGGAATAATTGCATCTCCTGAAATTGATGAAAATTTCACAAAATGTGGAAGATATGCATATTGCTGGCCAAGAGATGCTGTGTTTATAACAAAAGCGATGGACATTTTAAATATGGAAAAAGAAACAGAAAAATTCTATAAAGTATTTTGCAAAAAAACACAAAGCAAAAATGGAATGTGGGAACAAAGATTTTACACAGATGGAAAATTAGCTCCTTGTTGGGGATATCAAATAGATGAAACGGCTAGTGTAGTATATGGAGTTTATGAACATTATAAATACACAAAATCTGAGAAATTTTTAAAAGATAATCTAAAAATGTGTGAAAAGGCAATAGATTTTTTAAAGAAATATTTAAAAGACTGGTTAAACATCGAAGGAACAGAAGAAAGAGATAAAGATAAAGTGCAGGAAGAGATAGAAAATAGTGTAAATAGACAAGGACACAAATATCATATTAGCTATGATTTATGGGAAATGAATGAAGGAATTCATTTATATTCATTAGCAAGTATCTATTCAGCATTTGATAGTATATTAAATATATATAAAGCACTTGGAAAAAATGTGTCTGAGTTTGAAAATAATAGATTAAAAGAAGAAAAAATACAAAAGAATAAAAGAACAATTGAAAATTTACAAACACAATTAAAAAAATATATTAATGAAAATTTATATGATGAAGAAAAGAAGTCTTATGTAAGAAATACAGAAGATAGAAAAATGGATATAAGTATATTAGGAGCTATTACTCCATTTAATATGTTTAAACCAAAAGAAAAGAAAATTAGAAATACAGTAGAAAGAATAAATATGTCATTAAGAACATATACAGGTGGATATCAAAGATTTGAACAAGATAATTATATGAATGGAAATCCATGGCCAATTGCAAATCTTTGGATGACATTATATTATTTAGAAACAGGAGAAAAGAAAAAAGCAAAAGAAACATTTGATTTTGTAGTTAAAACGGCGGGAAAGCATTATTTGCTAGGAGAGCAAGTTGATAATTCAACTTTAAAACCTAATTGGGTTATTGGATTAGGTTGGTCACATGCAATGTTTATTATAGTATTAGAAAAATTATATAAAAATAATTTGAAATAATACTTGAAAAGTACTTTTTTTTGGTATAGAATTGAATTGCCATAGAAATATTGGCAATAATATAAAAAAGCAAATTAGAGAGTGCTTTAAATCAAAAGGAGGAAAAAATATGTCAGTAAAAGTAGCCATTAATGGTTTTGGACGTATAGGACGTCTAGCATTTAGACAAATGTTTGGAGCAGAAGGATATGAGGTTGTTGCAATAAACGATTTAACAAGTCCTAAAATGTTAGCTCATTTATTAAAATATGATTCAGCTCAAGGAAGATATGAAAAAGCTGATACAGTTGTTGCAGGAGAAGATTCTATAACTGTAGATGGAAAAACTATAAAAATATATGCAGAAAAAGATGCAGCAAATTTACCATGGGGAGAAATAGGTGTAGATGTAGTATTAGAATGTACAGGATTCTATACATCTAAAGATAAAGCTCAAGCTCATATAGATGCAGGAGCAAAAAAAGTTGTTATATCAGCACCAGCTGGAAATGACTTACCAACAATTGTTTATGGAGTAAATGAAAAAGTATTAAGCCCAGAAGATAAAATTATATCAGCAGCATCTTGTACAACAAACTGCTTAGCTCCAATGGCAAAAGCATTAAATGATTATGCTCCTATTCAATCAGGAATAATGACAACAGTTCATGCTTATACAGGAGATCAAATGCTTTTAGATGGACCACATAGAAAAGGAAACTTAAGAAGAGCAAGAGCAGCAGCTGTAAATATTGTACCAAATTCAACAGGTGCAGCAAAAGCAATAGGATTAGTAATACCAGAATTAAATGGAAAATTAATAGGTTCTGCACAAAGAGTTCCAGTTTCAACAGGATCAACAACTATATTAGTAGCTGTTGTAAAAGGAAATGATATCACTGAAGAAGCTATAAACAAAGCAATGAAAGCACAATCAAGTGAATCATTTGGATATACAGATGAAGAATTAGTTTCTTCAGACGTAATAGGAATGAGATATGGTTCTTTATTTGATAGCACACAAACAATGGTAACAAAAATAGAAGAAGGATTATACCAAGTTCAAGTTGTTTCATGGTATGATAATGAAAATTCTTATACAAGCCAAATGGTAAGAACAATAAAATATTTTGCAGAATTAGGATAAGATTTTTTGTTAATAAAAAAATATATAAATTAAAAAGAATACTTGTAAGAGTATTCTTTTTTGTATATAATAAAGAAGTAAAAAACAAAGGAGGAATTTATGAAAAGGAAAGAAAGAGGTGTAACTTTAATTGCATTAGTAGTAACTATTGTGGTGTTATTAATATTGGCATCAATAGGAATAGGTGCAATTACTAGTGATAATGGAGTTATAAAACAAAGTAATGAAACTAAACAAAGTGCAGAAAGAGAAAGCATAATTGAAAAAATAGAAGCGGATTTATATACTGAAAAAACAAAGACAGGAAAAACACCTTCAAAGAACGATTTAAAAGAACTTATAAAAGAAAAAGATTTTGGAACAGTTAATGAAGATGATAGTTTTACTAGTAAAATTGGAAATTATAAAATAGAATTTGAAGAAATAGAAGGTTGGGAATAGTAAAAGATTTTATGCCAATATTAGACGAAAATAATACATATGTTTATATAACAAATTAGAGAAAAAACATTACTATAATCAAAGAACAGGTGAATTTTTATATGGTGAATAATATTAAAATAAAATAAGAAAGAACACTTGAAAAGTGTTCTTTTTTGATATAAAATAGAAATGTCTTAATAAAATAGTAAAAACAGGTAAATACTAGGAAAAGACAAATAAAAGGAGGAATTATAAAATGAGTAAAAAAACAATAAAAGACATCGATTTAAAAGGTAAAAAAGTATTAGTTCGTTGTGACTTTAATGTGCCAATGGACGAAGAAAGGAATATTACAGATAACACAAGAATAGTAGCAGCATTACCAACAATAAAATATTTATTAGAAAATAACTGTGCAATTATATTATGCTCTCACTTAGGAAGACCAAAGGGAGAATTTAAGCCAGAATTTTCATTAGAACCAGTATCAAAAGAACTATCAAAATTATTAGACAAAGAAGTAATAATGGCAAAAGATGTAATAGGAGAAGATGCAAAACAAAAAGCTGAAAACTTAAAACCAGGTCAAATAATGTTATTAGAAAATGTAAGATTTCATAGAGAAGAAACAGATAATAACCCAGAATTTGCAAAACAATTAGCAAGCATGGCAGAAATATATGTAAATGATGCTTTTGGAGCAGCACATAGAGCACATGCTTCAACAGCAGGAGTAGCAGAATATTTGCCAGCTGTATCAGGATTCTTAATTGAAAAAGAACTTAAATTTTTAGGAAAAGCATTAAACAATCCAGAAAGACCATTTGTAGCAATATTAGGTGGAGCTAAAGTATCAGATAAAATAGGAGTAATAGACAGTTTACTTGAAAAAGTAGACACATTAATAATTGGTGGAGGAATGGCATATACATTCTTTAAAGCACAAGGATATGAAGTAGGAAATTCATTATGCGAATTAGACAAACTAGATTTAGCAAGAGAAGCTATGGAAAAAGCAAAAAATAAAGGAGTAAAATTAATACTTCCAGTAGACACAAAAGTAGGAAAAGAATTCAAACCAGATACAGAAAGCAAAACAGTAGCGTGGACAGAAATTCCAGCAGACTGGGAAGGATTTGACATTGGAGAAAAAACAATTGAAATCTTCTCAGAAGAAATAAGAAAAGCAAAAACAGTAGTATGGAATGGACCAGTAGGATTATTTGAATTCGATCAATTCGCAATAGGAACAAATGCAATAGCAAAAGTATTATCTGAAATAGATGCAACAACAATAATTGGAGGAGGAGACTCAGCAGCAGCAGTTAAAAAAGCAGGATTGCAAGACAAAATGACACACATATCAACAGGAGGAGGAGCATCACTAGAATTCTTAGAAGGAAAAAAATTACCAGGAATTGAATGTCTACTAGACAAATAGGACACAGGGGACAGGTCTTTAGTGTCCCATATATTTGTCGAAAATATAGAGTATTTAAATTATATAGGAGGTATTTATATATGAGAAAGAAAATAATAGCAGGAAACTGGAAAATGAATATGCTTCCAAATGAAACAATGAAATTTATAGAGGATTTAGCACCACTTGTTAAAGAAACAGAAAACGAAGTTATATTATGTGTACCATACACAGACTTATTCTATGCATTATTAACAGTACAAGGAACAAACATAAAAATAGGAGCTCAAAATATGCATTTTGAAGAAAAAGGAGCCTATACAGGAGAAGTTTCAGGAAAAATGTTAAAATCAATTAATGTAGAATACGTAATAATAGGACATTCTGAAAGAAGGCAATATTTTAATGAGACAGATGAAACAGTAAATAAAAAAATAAAAGCAGCATTTGAAAATGGATTAAAACCAATCGTATGTGTAGGTGAAACATTAGAAGAAAGAGAAGCAGGAAAAACAGTAGAAAAAATAACTAAACAAACAGAGCTAGCATTAGAAGGTTTAACGAAAGAACAAGTAGAAAATACAATAATTGCATATGAACCAATTTGGGCTATAGGAACAGGAAAAACAGCAACTAGTGAAGATGCTAACAACTCAATTAAAGAAATTAGAAACAAAATTGCTGAAATCTATGGACAAGAGGTAGCAAATGGAGTTATAATACAGTATGGCGGAAGTGTAAAGAGCACAAATGCAAAAGAATTATTTTCTATGTCAGATATTGATGGAGGCTTAGTTGGAGGAGCCAGTCTTAAGGCAGAAGAATTTAGTAAAATTGTAAATTATAATAAATAGCAAATGATTTAAAAAAGAAAAGGATGGTAATAAATGAAAGATAAATTAACAATGCTAATGATATTAGATGGATTTGGAGACAATCCAAACAAAGATGGAAATGCAATAAAATTAGCCAAAACACCTAATATTGATAAACTAATGAAAAAATATTCAAATGTTGATATTAATACAAGTGGATTAGCAGTAGGATTACCAGAAGGACAAATGGGAAACTCAGAAGTAGGGCATACAAATATTGGAGCAGGAAGAATAGTTTACCAAGAGTTAACAAGAATTACAAAATCAATTGAAGAAGGAGACTTCTTCTCAAATCCTGAATTTATAGCAGCCATAGAAAATTGCAAAAAAAACAATTCAAAATTACACATATTAGGTCTAGTATCAGATGGTGGAGTGCATAGCCATATTCGTCATTTATATGGATTATTAGAAATGGCAAAAAGAAGAGATTTTGAAGATGTTTATATTCACTGTTTCTTAGATGGAAGAGATACACCACCAGCATCAGCTGAAAGTTATATATTAAAATTACAAGAAAAAATGAATGAAAAACAAATAGGAAAAATAGCTAGTATTTCAGGAAGATTCTATGCTATGGACAGAGATAAAAGATGGCAAAGAGTACAAAAATGCTATGATGCTCTAGTAAATGGACAAGGAAATAAAGCAGGAAGTGTAGTAAAAGCTATTGAAGATTCTTATCAAAAAGAAGTATTTGATGAATTTGTTGAACCAACAGTAATTTGCAACGGAGAAGAACCAATTGCTACTATTGGAAAAAATGATTCTGTTATTTTCTTTAATTTTAGACCAGATAGAGCAAGAGAAATAACAAGAACTTTAGTAGATCCAGAATTCAATGAATTTGAAACTAAGAAAGACTTAAATTTATATTATGTATGTTTCACAAGTTATGATGAAACAATGCCAAATGTACACATTGCATTCAAAAAAGAACCATTAAAGAACACATTTGGAGAATATATCAGTGAAAAAGGATATACACAACTTAGAATTGCAGAAACAGAAAAATATGCACATGTTACATTCTTCTTTAATGGAGGAGAAGAAAAACAATATAAAGGGGAAGATAGAATTTTAGTTCCATCTCCAAAAGTTGAAACATATGATTTAAAGCCAGAAATGAGTGCTTATGAAGTTACAGACAAAGTGTTAGAAGCCATAAAATCAGACAAATATGATGCTATAATATTAAATTATGCAAATACAGACATGGTAGGACATACAGGAAGCTTAGTAGCAGCGATAAAAGCTGTAGAAGCTGTTGATGAGTGTGTAGGAAAAGTTGTAAAATTAGTAGAAGAAAAAGATGGAAATATGTTAATAACAGCTGACCATGGAAATGCAGAACAAATGGTAGACTATAAAACAGGAGAGCCACATACAGCACATACAACAAATCCAGTACCATTAATTTTAGTAACAAGTAATAAAAATTTAAAATTAAAATCAGGTGGAAAATTAGCAGATTTGGCACCAACTATGTTAGATTTAATGAACCTTGAAAAGCCAGAAGAAATGACAGGAATCAGTTTATTAGATAAGGAATAAAATGATATGTTAAACCATACAAAAAAGATAAAAGAAATATATGAAGTAATTCAAAAAATGATATTTTATATGATTCCAGAAAAGTGGGATAAACTATATTTATATAGTTCAATTATTGATATGCCAGAAGGAAAAAAGACAGGAGAATTATACTTTTATTATATTCCTAAAGGCATATTAAGAAAGAAACCAGTTAATGTATATGAAATTCCAAGTAAATTTAATATAGATGAAGAAGAATACTTAAAATTAGTAAAAGCACTATATCAGAAAATACAGCAATTAAGAGAAGAATTTAGAAAATCGGAAACAGGAAGTATATGGTCCAATATAACTATTACAATTGAAAATTTAAAATTTAAAGTAGAATATAATTATGAAGATTTAAAAAATCATTATTTTAATAGTTATGAAAGACATATAATATGGAGATATAAGTATTTAGGAATAGGTCCAGAACAAGTTGGAAAAAAAGATAAGGATATATTAAATAGATATTTGTTAGGAGCAAAGACATTATCAAGACAAGAAAACTATGAAGCTGGAATATATATAAAAGATATAGAAAATGTAGTTGCATATAATACAACAAAAGAGTATGAAGAAAATGAAAAAAAAGAATATGCTACAGAGAAAGATACAAAAAGAAATCAAATATTATTATCAGAAGATGAAATAAGAAAAATGAATGAAAAAAAGGGTAGAAAATAAGTATTCTGCCCTATGTAAATTTTTTAGTTATTAAATTTAGGATAAATCCTAAAATATATAAACAAAAGTAGAAAAAAACTAAGAATTGAAAGGAGCAATTAAAATGATTTATTCAAAAGAATTAGAAAATATGAGCTGTGTAGCAAAAGGAGTAGACCATGGACCAGCACCAATTCCAGAAGAAGGAAAATGGGTAAAAGCTAAAGAAATAAAAGATATTTCAGGATTAACACATGGTATTGGATGGTGTGCACCACAACAAGGAGCATGTAAATTAACTTTAAATGTAAAAGATGGAATTATTCAAGAAGCATTAATCGAAACAGTAGGATGTTCAGGAATGACACATTCAGCAGCAATGGCAGGAGAAATTTTAACAGGAAAAACAATTTTAGAAGCATTAAATACAGATTTAGTATGTGATGCAATTAATACAGCTATGAGAGAATTATTCCTACAAATAGTATATGGAAGAACACAAACAGCATTTTCTGAAGGAGGACTTCCAGTAGGGGCAGGATTAGAAGATTTAGGAAAAGGACATACAAGCCAAGTTGGAACTATTTATTCTAGTTCATTAAAAGGACCAAGATACTTAAATTTAGCAGAAGGTTACATAGTAGAATTAGGATTAGATAAAAATGATCAAATTATTGGTTATAAATATGTTCATTTAGGAAAAATGATGGATAACATCAAAAAAGGAATTGATCCTAAAGAGGCAATAGAAAAAGCTTCAGGTACATATGGAAGATTTGATGAAGCAGTTAAAACTATTGACCCTAGAGAAGCGTAAAAATCGATTAAAATCGTCAATCAGTGCATTTTTATAAAAATGTACAGTCACACCAATTTTAATCAATTTTAAAAATGTGTAAAAAATGAAAATACGAGAAAATATAAACCATATTTAGAGGAGGAATAAAAATGGCAGTAACATTTGAAAGTTATGAAAGAAGAATAGATCAAATAAAACCAGTAATGGAAAAATACGGAATTAAAGATTTTGAAGATGCATTAAAAATATGTACAGACAAAGGATTTAATCCATATGAAATAGTAAAAGGAGTACAACCAATATGCTTTGAAAATGCAGCTTGGGCATATACATTAGGAGCTGCAATTGCAATAAAAAAAGGATGCACAAAAGCAGCAGATGCAGCAAAAGCAATTGGAGAAGGATTACAAGCATTTTGTATTCCAGGTTCTGTTGCAGATGATAGAAAAGTAGGATTAGGACATGGAAATTTAGCATCAATGCTATTATCAGAAGATACAAAATGTTTTGCATTCTTAGCAGGACATGAAAGTTTTGCAGCAGCTGAAGGTGCAATTGGAATTGCAAAATCAGCAAATAAAGTAAGAAAAGAACCATTAAGAGTTATATTAAATGGATTAGGAAAAGATGCAGCACAAGTAATATCAAGAATTAATGGATTTACATATGTAAAAACAGATTTTGATTTCTTTACAGGAAAAGTAAATGTAGTAGAAGAAATAGCTTATTCAGATGGAGAAAGAGCAAAAGTTAGATGTTATGGAGCAAATGACGTTAGAGAAGGTGTAGCAATTATGTGGATGGAAGATGTTGATGTATCTATTACAGGAAACTCAACAAATCCAACAAGATTCCAACATCCAGTAGCAGGAACATATAAAAAAGAAAGATTAGCAGAAGGTAGAAAATACTTCTCAGTTGCATCAGGTGGAGGAACAGGAAGAACTTTACACCCAGACAATATGGCAGCTGGACCAGCTTCTTATGGTATGACAGATACAATGGGAAGAATGCACTCGGATGCACAATTTGCAGGAAGTTCTTCAGTACCAGCACACGTTGAAATGATGGGATTGATCGGAATGGGAAATAACCCTATGGTTGGTGCTTCAGTAGCAGTTGCTGTTGCAGTAGAAGAAGCTATGAAATAAAAGCATGTAAAAAATAAAAAGTAGGATTTTCCTACTTTCTATTTTTATGTATCTTTCTTATCAGTTACAATTTCTTGAATATGTGAAGCCAAAAGAGAAAAGAGTCAATAAGGCTCTTTTCAGAATACACTACAGAATATTTAATTTCTCTTGTACAAGGTAACTAAGATATGCTCTGCTTTCATATAGGAAAAATATAAAAGTAAATGGAAATGTAATCCAAAAAAATTTTTCATACAGTAACTTCTTAAGATGTTTATAAAATATTTGTAACATATTTTATATAAAAATGAAAAAACTATACAAGAGGTGTAGTATGAAAGAAAAAGAAATAATAATAAAATGGAAACAGGGCTTAAGTAAGAATCAATTAGCAACGATGTATAAAAAACAATATAATCAAGAAATAAAAATAATAAGATCAAGTGTAAGACACAGATATGATGGAAGATACATAAGCAATTATGAAGCATTAGCTTATGTAGAGAAAGTAATATATAAATATTTGAAAGAAAGGAAAACAAATTAATTTCTTTTTGAAAGTACTATGATTATAATAGAAAAAATGTAAGTAGAGTAAAGAGTAAATGCAAGCCCTTAGGTTTACTTTTTTGATTTGCAAAATTAATATAAAAGTAGTATAATACCAATATGTACAGTATGTACAAATTTTTATAGAAAGGAGTTAGACATTATGGCTTTCTGCTATAGATGCATGGGACATGGATATATAGAATGTCCTGAATGCGAAGGTTCTGGAGAAGCATGGCCAGAATGTATAAGCCACGGTGTATTGAGAGATATACCTAATGTTTGTTCAGAATGTGAAGGTTCAGGAAAAGTAAAATGTCCAGAGTGCGACGGAGAAGGAGAAGTTTAAAGTCTAATTCAAACCTAAAGAGAGTCTTTTTGACTCTCTTTTCTAATATGGAATAATATATATAAAAAATTATTTTTTTGTATCTTTCTTATCAGTTACAATTTCTTTCATAGCTCCTAGAGAACTTAAAGCACTAGTTGCTTCAAAAGGAATAAATACTTTATTTGCATCACCTTTAGCAACTTCTTCCAAAGCTTCTAAAGATTTTAATTGAACTAATTTGTCATTAGGATCAGCCTTTTTCATAGCATCATAAACCATTTGAATTTCTTTAGCTTTTGCTTCAGCAACTTCTTTAATAGCTTGTGCTTCACCGACAGCTCTTCTGATTCTAGATTCTTTATCAGCTTCAGCTTCTAGAATTGCAGCTTGTTTTTTACCTTCAGCTATAGTAATAGCAGATTGTCTTTGAGCTTCAGATTCTAGAATCATAGCTCTTTTATTTCTTTCTGCATTCATTTCTTTTTCCATTGCGTCTCTAATATCAGCAGGAGGGTTAATGTCTTTTATTTCAACCCTATCAATCTTACAACCCCATCTATCAGTTGCTTCATCTAGTACAATTCTTAATTTATTGTTAATACCATCTCTAGAACTAAATGTTTCATCTAGATTCATTTTACCAATTATATCACGAATTGTTGTAATAGCTAAGTATTCAATACCTTTCTTTAAACTTTGAATTTCATAAACTGCTTTAGCTGGATCTGTTATTTGATAGAAAACAACAGTATCTATTGTAATTGTAACATTATCTTTTGTAATAACTCCTTGAGGTGGAACATCCATTGTTTGTTGTTTTAAACTTACTACACTTCTAACATGATCCAAAAATGGAACAATAATAGTAAGTCCGGCATCAGCAACTTTATAAAATTTACCTAACCTTTCAATGATATAGACCTCAGATTGTTTAACAATTTTAATAGACATAGCTGCTATTATTAAAATAATAATAAGTAATACTAATAAAAACCACATAATCATTTTCCTCCTTTATATATAATAATAAAAATAAATTACACATTAGAAACTATTTGTATTGGAGCAACAATAGCTTTTACTCCTTTTATTTCTAAAACTTTAACTTTTGTACCCATTGGTATAACTGAAGAAGAATCTTCACAAGTGGCAGACCAAATTTCTCCATCTATTTTTATTTGACCAGTAGAATTTACAGAATTAATTTCTGTTGTTACAATTCCAATTTTTCCAATAATTGAGTAGAAATTTGTGCTAATAGGATTTTGTACCTGCCCGAATTTTTTTACAAAAGGCTTTGTGACAAAAATTAATATAGTAGAAGATATAACAAATACAGTTGTTTGAATAACTATATTATCTGTAAAGAGACTTGTAATCATCGCAAATAATGAGCCAATTGATAGCCAAAATATTAAAAAGCCTACTGTCATGATTTCGATTATTAGAAAAACTCCTGCTAAAATTAACCATATGTACCACATAAAAATAAAATCCTCCTTAATTACCAACTATTACTATTATAACATATTTATAGAAAAAAGAAAATATGTTAACGTAATTTTAATTGAATTTATGTTGCTTAATGATTTATCTAGATTAATTCAAAAAACTTTAAAATATAAGCTGAGGAATGTAAGAAAAAGCTTATATTTAAAAGTCTTTTAATAAAAATCAATAAAAAATTAAATATATTATAAGGTATAAAAAAATTAAAAATTGTACATACATATAATAAAAGAAAAGAGGTATAAGATTTATGGACAAGGAATCAGAAGCAAAAAAACAAGAAAGTGAGCTTTTAAGTGAAGTAGGAGAAGACACAACAAAATATGGAGAATTCATATCATCATATTTTGCATGGGTATCATTACCACAACAAAAAGGGAGAGTAAATGAATTAGAAGAAATGACAAAAAAAGAAGAAAAAAATAGATAAAGTTAGAAAAAATAAAATAAACAGAGAAAAAACAATAAAAAGAAGCTTTAAAGGTCAAAGAAAGTCAAAAAACATATTTGCAAAATAACAAATATGGAGTATACTTATAATGTAAGTCAAAGAAAGTCAAAGTCAAAAAGCAAAATAAGAAATGACAAAAAACGACAAAACATAGGACATTTAAGACCTGTCCCCAATGTGTCAAGAAAGGAAAAAATTATGAGAATGTCAGATATAATAGAAGATTTTATAAAAGAGTTATTAGAGGAACAAGATGAAGCAATTGAGATTCAAAGAAATGAGTTAGCAGAACATTTTAATTGTGTACCTTCACAAATTAATTATGTTATTTCAACAAGATTTAAACCATCACAAGGTTATTATGTGGAAAGTAAAAGAGGCGGAGGCGGCCATATTACAATTAAAAAAGTAAATAATAGCAAAGAAGATTATATTATGCATATTATAAATAATGTAGGTAAAGAGTTAACAGCTAATGAAGTTGATATATTGATTAGTGACTTTCTGTCTTATGATATTATCAATAAAAAAGAAGCAAGACTTTTAAAGGTAGCAACTAGCGATAATGTATTACAGTTACAAAAAGATTTAAAAGATAAAGTAAGAGCAAGGATTTTTAAAAATATGCTACTAAATTTAGAATAAGGAGGAATTTATTATGTTGTGTGATAATTGTGGAAAAAGAGAAGCAAATGTAAGATATTCAGAAAATATAAACGGAAGAAGAAAAGAATTAAATTTATGTGAAGAATGTAGTAAAAAATTAGGAATTGGACAAATGGATTTTAGTATGCCAATTGATTTTTCAAGTTTTTTAGGAGGATTTATGGATGGATTTGAAACACCTGAATTAATTCCTATGATAAACCAATTAAAAGCTTTTGAATGTGATAGTTGTGGATATACTTTTGATGATATAGTTAATACAGGAAAATTGGGATGCCAGAATTGTTATGATGTTTTTGAAGATAGATTAGATCCAATAATAAGAAGAATACAAGGTTCTAATCATCATGTAGGTAGAATAGGAAAAATAGTAGACAATAAAATAAATGACAGAGTAGAAAAAAAGGAACATAAAGTTGAAGAAAATAAGAAAAATAAAGAACAATCTAAAATGGATACATTACAAGAAGAGTTGAAAAAAGCAATTAAAGAAGAGAGATATGAAGATGCAGCTAAAATAAGAGACGAAATTAAAAAGCTTGAAAAATAGAAGGAGTGAGTTTTATGAATTGGTACTTACAAAGTAGTGAAGATTGTGATGTCGTAAAAAGTTCTAGAATTAGGTTGGCAAGAAATTTAAATGGTTTTAAATTCAATTTAGAAAATAAAAGTGAAATAGAGCAACTTGAAAATAAGATAAAAGACAATTTGTATTCAATTGGATATGGATTAAAATATTTAAAATTAAAAGATATGGACGATATTACTAAAATGAGTTTAGTGGAAAAGAATTTAATAAGTCCAGAGTTTGCATTAAATAAAAGTGAAACAGGAAGTATCTTAATAAATGATGAAGAAAATATTTGTATTATGATAGGAGGAAAAGACCATATTAATATACAAGTATTTAATTGTGGCTTAGATCTAGAAAATACATTAAATTTAGCTATAGAAATAGATAAAAAAATAGAAGATTTATTAGGATATGCAATAAATAAAAAATATGGATATTTAACAAGTTCATTAGGAGATATTGGAACAGGATTGAAAGCGTCAGTAATGGTACATTTACCAGCATTGGCAAAAACAAAAAATATCAGAAAAGTATTAGAGGCGATTAGTTCTTTTGGAATGAATATTAGAGGCATGTATGGAGAAAATAATCAAGTTCAAGGAGATATTTATCAAATATCTAATAAACAAACATTAGGAATAACTGAACAAGAAATAGTTCAAAATGTAAAAGTAATTGTTCAAAAAATAATAGAACAAGAAAGACAAGCAAGAAAATTATTAGCAAAAGACGAATTAGATTTAGAAGATATAATCTATAGAAGTTATGGAATTCTAACAAATTGCAGGAAAATATCTTATGAAGAAGCTAGAAATTTATTGTCTAATATTAAATTAGGAACAGATTTAGGAATTTTAAGAGAATTAACAGATTTAAAAGTACAAAAATTATATCTATATATAAAACCAGCTAATTTGCAAAAGTATTTAGGAGAACAATATGAAGCAATTGAGAGAGACATAAAAAGAGCTGAAGTTATTAAGCAAATTATAACTGAAAAATAATTAAATAAATTTGAAAGGAGTGATAAGTATGACATATAAATTTACAAATAGAGCCAAAAAGGCAATTGAGTTTGCTAATGAGTTAGCATTAGAGTTAGGTCATAATTATATAGGAACAGAACATATTTTATATGGTTTAGTAAAAGAAGGAAGCGGAGTTGCTTCTAAAGTGTTAGAAAATCAAGCTATTACAGCAGATATGATTATTGATAAAATAGTTGAATTAGTAGGACACGAAGAACCGATAGATGGAACATTAGGATTTACACCAAGGACTAAAAGAGTAATTGAAAACGCTTTTATTGAAGCTAGAAAATTAGGATATAACTATATAGGAACAGAACATCTTTTAATAGGAATTCTAAGAGAAGGAGATAGCATTGCTGCTAGAATATTATTAGAATTAGATACGAATATTCCAAAACTTTATAGTGAAATAATAAAAGTAATAAATGAAGGAGAAGATTTTGCGAAAGAAGATAAAAATGGAAAATCTGACAACAAAGTTGGAAGCTATAATTCAACTCCAACATTAAATCAATTTGGAGAAGATTTAACCAAAAAAGCAAAAGAGGGAAAATTAGATCCAGTAATAGGAAGAAAAGAAGAAATAGAAAGAGTTGTACAAATTTTATCAAGAAGAACTAAAAATAATCCATGTTTAATAGGAGAACCAGGAGTTGGTAAAACAGCAGCAGTAGAAGGATTAGCACAAAAAATAGCAACAGGAGATGTTCCAGAAATATTAAAAGATAAAAGAGTAGTAACAATGGATATTTCAGGAATGGTAGCTGGAAGTAAATATAGAGGAGACTTTGAAGAAAGAATTAAAAAAGCATTAGATGAAGTAAAAAAAGCTGGAGATGTTATTTTATTTATTGATGAAATACACACAATAGTAGGAGCAGGTGCAGCAGAAGGAGCAATTGATGCGGCAAATATTTTAAAACCATTACTTGCAAGAGGAGAAATTCAATTAATAGGTGCTACAACACTAAATGAATATAGAAAATATATAGAAAAAGACGCGGCATTAGAAAGAAGATTTAGCCCAGTAACAGTAAATGAACCAAGTGAAAAAGATACAATAAAAATACTAAAAGGAATTAGAGATAAGTATGAGGCACATCATGGAGTAAAAATAACAGATGAAGCAATTGAAGCAGCTGTAAAAATGTCTATAAGATATATTAATGATAGATTTTTACCAGATAAAGCAATTGACTTAATAGATGAAGCGGCATCTCGTGCAAAACTAAAATCTTATACAGAGCCAGATGTTTTAAAACAACTAGAAGAGAAAATAGAAGAAGTAGAAAAAGATAAAGAAGAAGCTGTTCGAATTCAAAAATTTGAAAAAGCAGCAAGCCTAAGAGATAAACAGAAAGAATTAAAAGAAAAATATGAAAAAGAGCAGAAAAAGTGGAAAAATAAAAACAACAAAGAAGTGACTAATATAACAGAAGAAAATATAGCAGAAGTAATTGCAAATTGGACAGGAATCCCAGCTAAAAAAATAACGGAGGATGAAAATATTAGATTAAAAAATCTAGAAAAAAATCTACATGAAAGAGTAATCGGTCAAGATGAAGCTGTAGAAGCAGTAGCAAAAGCAATAAGAAGAGGAAGAGTGGGGCTAAAAGATCCAAAACGTCCAATAGGTTCGTTCTTATTTTTAGGACCAACAGGAGTAGGAAAAACAGAATTATCGAAGGCATTGGCTGAAAGTTTATTTGGTGATGAAAATGCAATGATAAGAGTAGATATGTCAGAATATATGGAACCACATTCTGTTTCAAAATTAATAGGTTCGCCTCCAGGTTATGTTGGATTTGATGAAGGAGGACAATTAACAGAAAAGATAAGAAGAAAACCATATTCAGTCATTCTTTTTGATGAAATTGAAAAAGCACACCCAGATGTTATGAATATGTTACTTCAAATACTTGAGGATGGTAGATTAACAGATTCACAAGGAAGAACAGTAAATTTTAAAAATACAGTAATTATTATGACTTCAAATATTGGTGCTAGACTTATTACAGATAAAAAGATGTTAGGATTTAGCAAAAATGAAATTAATGAAGAAGAAAATAAAAAAGAATACGAGGAAACAAAAAAAGAAGTAATGGAAGCATTGAAAAAAGAACTTAGACCAGAATTTATTAATCGTATTGATGAGATTATTGTGTTCCATAAATTGACAGATACAGAAATTAGTCAAATTATTGATATTATGCTAAAAGAAGTAACAAAAAGATTAGAAGCTCAAAAAATAAAAATAGAGTTAGAACCAGAGGTAAAAGAATTAATTGCAAGCAAAGGTATTGATAAAAATTTCGGAGCAAGACCTTTAAGAAGAACAATTCAAAGTGTTTTAGAAGATAAGCTTGCAGAGGAAATTTTAGATGGTAATTTGAAGAAAAATAAATTGTCTAAAATTGGTGTGAAAGATGAAAAAGTAGTTATATTATAAAAATAGAAATTCACTATAAAAAGTTAAAACAAGAAGAGCTAATTATTTAGTGCTTCTTGTTTTTTTGCATAAAATATAGTTTACAAAATAATTAAAAAATGATATATTAAAGACTACATAAAATAGCAAAGGTGATAATATGATAGAAAAAATAAATTCAGCCAAGGATGTTAAAAAATTAAACATAGAAGAACAAAAACAATTAGCAGAAGAAATTAGAAAATATATATTAGAAATTGTATCAAAAAATGGAGGACATTTAGCTTCAAATCTTGGAGTAGTAGAATTAACAATAGCCTTACATACAGTTTTTGATTTGCCAAAAGACAAAATAGTATGGGATGTTGGACATCAAACTTATGTACATAAAATTATAACAGGAAGAAGAGAGCAATTAAATACTTTAAGACAATTGAATGGAATAGCAGGATTTCCAAAAACAAATGAATCTGAAACAGATTGTTTTAACACAGGACATAGTAGTACTTCTATATCAGCAGCATTAGGGATGGCTAGAGCAAGAGATATAAAAGGTGAAAAAAATAATGTAATAGCAGTTATAGGAGATGGTGCTTTAACAGGAGGAATGGCCTTAGAGGCATTAAATGATGCAGGTTCTAGTCAAACAAGGTTGACAGTTATATTAAATGATAATGAAATGAGCATTTCAAAGAACATTGGTGGAGTAAATATGCTTTTAAGTAAATTGAGAACTAAAAAAACGTATACAAAATCCAATGTGTCTATGAAAAATATTATTAATAAAGTGCCAATTATAGGACAACCTTTTGTAAAAATAGTACAAAGACTAAAAAGAAGTATTAAACAATTAATTATTCCAAAAATGTTTTTTGAAGATATTGGATTTCGCTATTTAGGACCAGTTGATGGACATAATATAGAAGAATTAGAAAGAATGTTAAATATTAGTAAACAATTAGAAGGGCCTGTTTTAATTCACGTGTTAACTAAAAAAGGAAAAGGATATAAAATAGCAGAAGAAAATCCAGATAAATTTCATGCAACAGGACCTTTTGAAATAGAGACAGGAAAGCCTAAAAAAGAAAAATCAAAAGATTATTCAAAAGTATTTGGAGATAAGTTGGTAGAATTAGCAAAGAAAAATGACAAAATAGTTGCTATTACAGCATCAATGAAAGATGGTACAGGATTAACAAAATTTGCTAAAGAATTTCCAGATAGGTTTTTTGATATTGGAATTGCAGAACAGCACGCATTAGGTTTAGCAGCAGGAATGGCAAAAGAGGGAGTTATACCAGTAGTTCCTATATATTCATCTTTTTATCAAAGAGCATATGATCAAGTTATTCACGATATTGCTATTCAGAATTTGCCAGTTATTATGTGTGTAGATAGAGCTGGTGTAGTAGGAGCAGACCGGAGAAACACATCAAGGTCTTCTAGATATGGCGTTTTTTAGATTAATTCCTAATTTAACAATTATGGCACCAAAAGATTTTAAGGAATTAGAAGATATGATGGAATTTGCAGTAAACGTAGGAAAGCCAGTAGTAATTAGATATCCAAGAGGCGGAGAAGGAAAGGAAAAATTTAACCAACATAAAAAGATAGAATATCAAAAAGCAGAAATTCTAAAAGAAGGAAAAGATGTATCAATTTTTGCAATAGGAAAAACAGTAGAAAGAGCAGTTCGATTATCACAAATGTTAGAAAAAGAAGGTATTGTTTCAGAAGTTATAAATACCAGATTTTTAAAGCCATTTGACAAAGAAAGTGCTATAAAATCTATAGAAAAAACAAAAAATGTAATAACTATAGAAGATGGAACAACTATAAATGGATTATCAACAACAATTAAAGAATTAATTGTAAATGAAAACTTAAAGAATATAAATATAAATACATATGCATATCCAGATAAATTTATTCAACATGGGACAGTAGAAGAATTAGAAAAAATATATCATCAAGATGCAGAAAGTATTTATAAAGATATAATGACAATAGTAGACAAAAAGCGACAGGAAAATAAGACAATATAGACCTGTCCCCAATGTCTCAAGAAAGGAAAAAATATGAATAAACAAGAGGTTTTAAAAGATTATAAAAAACAAGAAGATAAGTTGTGCTTGTCTCAGGTGTTAGATAAAATAGAGTTTTGTGAATCGAGAGAAAAATTGGAATATACAGATTTTTTAGATATGTATCAGGTTGCACTAGTAGAGAATTTTCTAAGAAGAATTAATTTTAAAAATTATCAATTTTTTGGTGGGTATGAGGATAGCGAAAGAAAAATTTTAATTGTATATCCAGATAAATATAATGATAGTATGATAGAAAAAAATTATAGTAAAATGCTAAAAATTTTAAGAATAGAGTTACCAGAAGAAGAATTTGGAAAATATTCTCATAGAAATTATTTAGGTGGTATTGTTAAATTAGGTTTAAAAAGAGAAAAAGTAGGAGATATTTTAGTTTCTAATCAAGGTGCAGATATTGTTGTGGTTAGTGATTTTGCAGAAGTTTTAAAGAAAGAACTTCCTTCTCTTACTAGATTTGAAAATAGTAAAATTGAGATTAAAGAAATTTCAGATATTATTAAAAAAGAAGTTAAAATAGAAGAAGTAAGTATTATAGTACCATCTTTAAGATTAGATAATATTGTTTCAGATTTAGTTAAAACTTCTAGAAGTAAAGCTAAACAAATAATAGAACAAGAAAGAGTTTTTGTTAATGGACAAAATGAAACAAAGATGGCAAAACAGGTGAAAATAGGAAATATTATAACAATAAGAGGAAAAGGTAGATTTATAGTTAAAGAACAAACAGGAACTACAAGAAGCGGAAGAGCAGTGTTAAAAATAGAAAAGTATGTCTAACTTGATTATTATGTAAAATTCTGATATAATATAATTAATCAATCTTAGGAGGGATAATAATATGTTACTAAGAACAGCGATAGAGCGGAATCCAATAATTCCAATACTGAAAATTACAAAAACTTGTATTGCCAATCCAAGTCTTACCAATTCCATCAAGCAATCAGCTTTACTATCAGAAATAACCATGACGGTAGAAATGGCAGAAAAGTTTGGAGGAAGATTATTAGACAAGGTAGAATATCCGAATTTAGAAAAAAGTGAAGAAATTGGTGTGTTGGTAAACATTATATTTAAAAGTGAAGGAGAACTGGAGAGATTTATGGAAGTAGTAACACTAAAATAGGAGCCATTTGGCTCCTATTTTAGTGTTACTACTGTAACGCCCATTTCTCCTTCTCCATAAGTTCCCATTCTATAAGATTTAACATGAGGATTAGTTTTTAAAAAGTTATGAATTCCAGTTTTTAATTTTCCGGTACCTTTACCATGGACAATTCGTACTGTCTGAAGTTTAGCTAAACAACAATCATCTAAAAATTTATCAACTACAAAGACAGCTTCTTCAACATTTAAACCAATTACATTTATTTCTGATTTTACTGTTTTTGATTTTGAAATACTAGTATAGCCAGAAGTTTGGATTTGTTTATCTGATTTTTTAGTTTTATCGACATGTGCTTTTTCTATGTTATTTATATGTACATTCATTTTTATAATACCAACTTTAACTTGTACTTCATTTGATTTTGAAATATGAGATACAATAATACCATTTTGACCAAGAGTTTTCACAAAAACTTCTGTATTAGGTTTTAAATCTTCAACATTTAATTTTTCTACTGAATTTGAAGAAAAATTAGCAGTATCCTTGGTTAACGAAGAATTCTTTATTTTAGTGTTTAATTTATTCCTTAGATTTTCTAAATCTTTAATATTTACATTTGAATTTTTTATTTCATTCATTTGCTTTATAATAGAATTTGCATCTTCTTTAGCATTTAGAAATATATCTCTTGCTTTTATCTTTGCGTTATCAATTAATTCTTTTTCTTTTTGTTTTAATTCTATATTATCTTTTTTTAGATTATTTTCAAGAATAGATATATTTTGAAGTTTTAAATCAATTTCTTTACGTTCTTTTTCAATAATACTTTTGTTATCATATATATTTTTTAATAATTCTTCAATATTTATTTGATCTTTTGACATTAGAGATTTTGCATTATTTATTATTTCAGAATTAAGTCCTAAACTTTTACTAATTTCAAAAGCATTACTTTTTCCTGGTATACCAACTAATAATTTATATGTAGGCATTAAAGTTTTTATATCAAATTCTACAGAAGCATTCTCAAATCTATTTGTTACTAAAGCATAATTTTTTAATTCTTGATAATGAGTTGTTGCTATTGTTAGAATATCTTTTTGATTAAAATAATCTAAAATACTTATAGCAAGATTAGCGCCTTCAATTGGATCTGTACCTGAACCTAATTCATCAACTAAGATTAAAGAGTTTTTACTTGAATCTTTTATAATTTCAACAATATTTGTCATATGAGATGAAAAAGTACTTAGAGATTCACTAATACTTTGATTATCACCAATATCAGCAAAAATTTTATCAAAAACATAGATTGATGAATTTTCATCTGCTGGAATATTAAGGCCACTGCAAGCCATTGCACATAATAAGCCAACTGTTTTTAAAGTAACTGTTTTTCCACCAGTATTAGGACCAGTTATAACTAAAGTAGAAAAGTCATTTCCTAAATTAATAGAAATGGGAACAACTTTATTAAAGTCAATTAAAGGATGGCGTGCATTTATAAGATTAATTTCTTTTTTTAGATTTATTTTAGGAGTTATACCTTTGATTTCGCGAGAATATTTTGCTTTAGCAAAAATAAAATCTAAATTACCTATTAAATTAATATCCTTTTTTATTTCTTCAATATATGGAAAAAATAGAGAAGATAATTTCATCAATATTTTTTCTATTTCAATTTCTTCATCAATTTTTAATTTGCTAAGATTATTATTTAATTCGAATATTGAAATAGGTTCAATAAACACCGTTGAACCAGCATTAGATATATCATGAACAAATCCTTTTATTTCTGAACGATACTCATCTTTAACAGGTATTACAAAACGATTATTTCTCATTGTTATAATATTTTCTTGAATATATTTTGAATATTTAGAAGAATGTATAAAATTATTTAAGGTATCTCTAATATTTTGTTCAGTATTTCTAATATTTTTTCTAATTAATTTTAACGTAGAAGACGCTTTATCATCTATAGTATTTTCGTCAATAATAGCAGTCTCAATAGCTGTTACAATGTCTTTATTAGTATAAAGTTCGTAAAATAAAGGTGATAAAGAAGGATATTCAGAACTATCTAAAAAATCTTTTGAGAAGTATTCTTTTAATTCCTGAGAAAGTTTAAATATATTTTTTAGATTTATTAAAGATTTGCAAGAAAGGGTATTATTAACTTCAAGATTTTTTAGTTCTATTTCCACATTTGATATTTCATAAAATCCAGGCATAGAATTTCTATATGATAAATTTACAGCATCAAAAGTTTCTTTTAACATATTTTTTACATCTGATTTGTTATTATTGGGCATTAAACTATCTACAAGTTTTTTTCCAACATATGTTACACAATGTTTTTTTAAGATTTCTAATATTTTATTAAATTCTAATTTTTCTAAGTTTGTATTCATTTTAAAATCTCCTAACTTATTGATAGCAATATTATATAAAGAAAAAATAAATAAGTCAATTTTGTGTTTTTGCAATAATAGATAAAAAGATAGAAAATTTAATTGCGAAATTTGTTTTTTCATATAACATTTTGATAGATATATAAATAAAAATAGCAAAAAATAAAAAAATAATATAAAAATAAATGAGATATTTTATATTATTTTTTTATTTTATAATGCATATCATCTGTAAAACCAAGTAGCCAAATAGGAGAAACGTCAAATAATTCTGAAATTTTAACTAACATAGAAAGTTCAATTTTTTTAACTTTACCGCTAGCATATTTAGAAATTGTACCTTTTGACTTTAACCCAAGTTCTTTTGCGATTTGCTCATAAGTCATATTAGAATTATTTAAAAGAAACGTAAAACGTTCTGGAAAAAGATAATCCAAAATAAAAACCTCCTATTTAAAATATTGCTACAAGTATAACATTTTATATTAAATTTGTAAATAACTAAAATATTAAAATAATATGACAAAAGTATCACTAAAAATGATATTTTTAATGATAAACTTCCAAATATTGTATAAAAAGATTGACAAAAAAAGAAAAATAATGTATTATGTTTCCAAAAAAGAAACAAAAAGGAGATAATATGGAACCTAAAATAATAGGAGAAAGGATAAAAAATCTTATTAAAGAGAAGAAGGTAACAAAAGAATATGTGGCCAAAAGAATAGGAATAACTAATAAAAAGTTGGAGAATAAGTTAGAAGGAAAAGAAGAATTTTATATTAGTGAAATAATAGAATTAACAAAAATATTTAATTTAAATATAGAAGAATGTGCAAAAATTTTTTTTGATGAAGATAAATTAAGCTCAAAAACTAAGATGTAATTATTCATGTATACGAAAGAGTGAAATAATAAAAATTATTAATAATGTAGTAAATAAAAAACTAAAGAATGAAATAAAATTAATGGAGGTAAAAGAAATGAATACAGATTTTAGAAAACAACTATCTCAAAAGAAAAAGCCATTAGAATACATTGATGTAGATAAAAGAGAGGATTTTCCACCTGTACCAAATGGAATGCGATATATTCACTTTTATGGTGGAACAAAAAATTATAGAGCATATATAGCACCAGAAGATATTTCTAGAGCAGATTTTATGGAACAATATCCTGAATATGTTCCAGAACATAATAAACCTGTTTATGAAAATAATGGAATAATTGTTAGAGCGGATCCAAAATATCCATGTCCAGGGTTTTATATATTTGGTTTAAACAAAACTTATAGAGCGTTTGATTTGTTAGATGATACTACATTTCTTAGATATTCATTTATTCTGAAAAAGACAAAAGAAGGAATGAGAAAGGAATTAGGAATAAATTATGCTCACCTTCTTTCAAACGAAAAATCAGATCCTTTTGTTAATGTTCACTTTTGGTTGGTTCCTGTAGAAGGAACTACTTCTCCGGATTTATTGGATTTTAATGTAAAAGAATATTTGAGTAGTTTTAAACCAGAAGAACAGTTAGACAAGATATTATTATATAATAAAAAATTGAAGGAGTATTTAAAAAGAATAGATTTAGTAAAACAAGACAATGAATTAACTGCAAAATTAATAGGTATGAAAAATAAATGTTATTCAAAGGTAGAAAATGATGAAGCAGAAAGGTAATATTAGAGGTGATAAAATATGCATTTAAATATTTTTGCAAGCCAAAGTTGTTTTTTGCATTGCAAGGGATGTTATAGTTATTCTAGAGAAGAAAAGAAGGGAAAACAAGTACCTACTGATAAATTAGTTGAATTTTTAGATTTTGCATATAATGAAGGAACTAGAAAAGTTACACTTTGCGGTGGAGATCCATTAACACGTGAAGATATTATCACATTACTTGAAAGAATAAAAAAAATTGGGTTTGATATTTCATTAGATACAGTGGGTAGTCCTATTATTAAAGATATTATATGTGATAAAGGAAGATTAGTAAAGAAAATAGATGCTAAAAAGATAGCAAATAATGTTGATATGATAGGTATACCTATTGATGGTTCGACAAATGAGGTATTTAGGAATTTTAGACAAACGAGAGCGGATATAGTTAATGAACAACTAGATATATGTGAAGAATTACATAAGGCAGGAGCAAATATTTGTATTAATACAGTTGCCCATAAAGGTAATTTAGAAGATGCTAAAGAATTAGCAAAATTAATAAAAGGATTAGATTACATATATAAATGGCAGGTTTTTCAGTATCAACCTTTAGGAAAATATGGATTAATGAATAGAAAAAATTTTGAAATTACCGATAAAGAATTTTTAGAATTTCAAGATTCAGTTTTAGATATATTTAATAAAGGAGACAGAAATGTACAGTTTAAAAGTTATCTTGATAGAAAGAATGCTTATATGTTAATTGATAATTCCGGAAATGCATGGATACCTTCAAGTGAATTAATGTCATTATCAAAATTTTCTTATAGTTTAGATGGAAATAAAATAATAGGGAATATTAATAATATGGAAGATTGGCCTGTAATTTGTTCATATTTAGATAAAGATTTTAATCAAGATAATATGAAAAAAGGAGAAAAAAGAAAAGGTTTTATAAAAAATATTTCGGATGATGGTAAATATAGAAATTTACAATATTTTGGAAATTCCAATAATACTATAGAACATAAACAGTTATATAAAAATGATTATTCAAAATGTGAAAAAATAAGGTAATTATGAAACTTTTTAATAAATATGTTATAACATAAAAAAATTTATTTTTATGATATTATTTAATTATAAATATAAAAATAAAAGTAATAAGGAGAAAATAAATATGATATTTTATAGTAGTGAAGAGGGATTTATAAAACCTCGAGGTATTAAAAACAATAATGGGATACGAGATACTAGTATTAAATTGCCACATATAGCTGTTGGAGTTTTTTCTGAATATTTATTAAAAGATATTGCAAGTAAATTTGAATGCAAAAAAGTAGGAGAATTAACTGAAAAGCGTCCAGTTTATGAACTAAAATATAAGAATGCTAAAATAACATTATTTATGGCTGGAATTAGTGGACCTTGGATAAGTGCAGATATAGAAGAATTAAATATTAATGGTGTTGATACATTTATTATTTTTGGAAATTGTGGAGTCTTAGATAAAGATATTGAAGATTGTTCAATAATTATTCCAGATAAAGCTTATAGGGATGAAGGTACAAGTTATCATTATTTACCTGACTCAGAATATATTAAGTTAGATGAAACATATAAAAATTTATTTAAAGATATATTAAAAGAATATAACTTTAATTATAATGAAGGTGCTACATGGACAATAGATGCATTTTATAGAGAGACTAAAGAAAAAATAGAAAGATATCAGAAAAAGGGTGTAATTTGTGTTGAAATGGAAGGAGCCTCAATAGGTGCAGTTTGCCAATATAAAAAGTTAAATTATTTTACTTTTTATTATGCAGGTGACAATTTAGATTCAGTTGAATGGGAAGAAAGAAGTATAAACCAATTAGCAAATTTTAACAAAAAAACCAAAGTACCAATACTTGCTTTAGAATTGGCTTATAAAATAGAAAATAATAAACAAAAAAATAATTTATAAAAGGAATATTAATATGATAAGTTATGAAAATAAAGAAATAGAAATTAAAGGATGTCCTGGATGTGCTTATGCTAAACACCAATTTGACTTACCATGTGGAATTGCTTATGAAAATGAAAGATTTATATTGTCACAAGATTGGGAAGTACCAATTTTAGGATTCTTTATAGTTTCTCCTAAGAAACACATTGAAAAATTAGAAGAGTTAACAAAGAATGAAAGAGATGAAATGTTTGATATAGTTGATAAAACAATTAAAATATTAAGAGAAAATAATATTTGTGATAGATTTGATATTATTTTTGAAGAAAGGGAAAATAAACATTCACATGTTTGGATAATTCCAAGATATGCATGGATGAATGAAATTTGTGATAGAATTATAAAAAATATTGGGACTATACTTGATTATGCTAAGAAAAATTTTAGAACTAGAGATGTCTATGAACAGATTAGCCAAATAACAAAAATTGTAAAAAAGAATTTTGCGAGTAAAAAATATAATTAGAAAAATATTAACAAATTATAATGATACCTTATATATAATTTTGAATAGAAAAATTATATATAAGGTATTTTTGCATAAATATCCGTTTAAAAAATATAAAAAGTTAATAAAAATAAATATGTTTTGCAAATTTTAACTAAAACCAATTTTATAATAAAATATTATTGAAAAATATTTTTATTATAAGTATAATAGTAAAAACTGAAAAATAACAAATATTTAGAATGTAGATAAGTTAAATATGAAGGGAGAGTTCTATGAAAAATATTATCTTGGGAGCAGAAGGAATTGTAATACATGGAAATAAAATTGTATTAGGAATGCAAAAACAAAAGAGGTGGTATTTTTTAGAAAATGGAGAAAAGGCAGCTATTATAAAAACATTAGGGGGAACAGTAGAAAAAGTAGATGAAAATAATACAAGAAAAACATTAATTAGAGAAATTTTAGAAGAAGTAAAGGGAATTAATAATAAAGATATCAATGTGAGTAAACAGCCTGTTTTTACAAAAGAAATAGAAATTAGAGAATTAAATCCATATGAACAAAATTCTACATTAAAAATGAGAGCAGACTTTTATACAGTAGAAATTGCAAAAGATATTAATTTAAAACCAAATGATTTACCAGCATTAATAGAAATACCAAAGGAAAAATTTTATGATATAAAGTTGGCAAGCAACTTAAGTATGAAATATATTAAAGATTATATAATAAAAAATGAAGAAGAAATAAGTATTCCAGAAAATTATGCTATAATGGCACCAAAAGAAGTTAAAAACTTTTTAGTATAAAAAGATAAGAAATAGTAAAAAACAAAAATATAAGATAAATTAAATCAATAAAAATACTTGAAAAAACATAAATGTTAAGGTAAAATAAAAACATAATAAAAAATGATAATAAAAATAATAGTATCAAAATATAAAAATAAATTAAAAGGCAAAATCTAGAAAGAGAGGTGAAACCATGATAAAAGCTTATGCAAAATCAGATATAGGAAAAGTAAGAGAAATAAATCAAGATTCTTATTATATATCTGATTCATTGGATGAAGTACAATTATATATGCTTGCTGATGGTATGGGTGGATGCCAAGGAGGAGAAATAGCAAGCAAATTAGCTATACAATCTGCTAAAAATTATATCGAAAATAACTTTAAAGAAATTGAAAAAGATAGAGATAGTATTATTCAATTAGTAGGCAGTAGCATGGAATATGCTAATATGATAGTGTATGAAAAGTCAAAAGAAAATAAAGAATTAGAAGGAATGGGTACTACATTAGAAATTTGTTTAATATATAATAATAAAGTGTTTATAGGACATGTAGGAGACAGTAGAATTTACAGAATTAGAAAAGAATTTATGAGAAAACTAACACAAGACCACAGTTATGTGCAAAAATTAGTAAAAGATGGAACTATAACAGCAGAAGAAGCGGTACATCATCCACAAAAAAATATGCTAATGAAAGCATTAGGATGTAATGCTTTTGTAGAACCAGATGTCATGGTAAAAGGTTTTTTAAAAGAAGATATTTTAATAATAAATTCAGATGGTCTAACCAATTTAGTACCACAAGAAGAAATATTTAAACAAGCTAAAAAGGATATAGAACAAGCACCAAAAGAACTTGTAAAAATAGCAAACGAAAACGGTGGATATGATAATATAACAGTAATTATAGTAAAAAATATATAACAATCTACATATTAACGATATTTAAGGAGAGATAAATATGAATTTAGAAGGGAAGCTATTAGGAAATCGATATGAAATTATCGAGAAAATTGGAAATGGAGGAATGGCTACTGTATATAAAGCAACAGATAAAGTTTTAAAAAGAAATGTTGCAGTAAAAATATTAAGAGATGAATTTACAACAGATGATGAATTTATAAAAAGATTTGAAGTAGAAGCTCAATCAGCAGCAAGATTAACACATCCTAATATTGTGTCAATTTATGATGTTGGAGTAGATGGAAACCTTTATTACATAGTAATGGAATTGATACAAGGTAAAACTTTAAAAGAAATTATTGTAAAAGAAAAAGGTCCACTTCCTTGGAAATGGTCAATTAATGTATCAATTCAAATTGCATCAGCTTTAGAAATGGCACATAGAAATAATATAATTCATAGAGATATAAAACCACATAATATTATTATAACAGAAGATGGAGTTGCAAAAGTAACAGATTTTGGAATTGCAAAAGCAGTGTCAAATTCTACAATTACAGCATTTGGGACAACAATAGGATCTGTGCATTATTTTTCACCTGAACATGCAAGGGGTGGTTTTACAGATGCAAAGTCAGATTTATATTCATTAGGAGTTGTAATGTATGAAATGGTAACAGGAAGAGTTCCTTTTGATGCAGATACACCAGTGTCAGTTGCTTTAAAACATATGCAAGAAGAACCGGTAGAACCAATTGAATTAAATCCGAATTTGCCAATAGCTGTTAATAAAATTATTATGAGAGCATTACAAAAAGATACTACACTAAGATATCAAACAGCTTCAGAAATGTTAGTTGATTTGAAAAAATCTTTAAAAGATCCAGAAGGAGATTTTGTTGAAGAATTAGAGTATGACCCTACTGCAAAAACTCAAGTTATTGATACAAATGCATATAGAGATAATAAACAAACTAAAAATTCAAGTGGTAAAAAAGACGGAAAATTTAAAACTTTTGTAAAGACACATAAAGGATTAAGCATATTTATAGGGTTATTATTATTGTTTGTTTTAAGTTTAGGAGGAACAATGTTAGTATTAAATCTAACTAATCCACCAGAGATTGCAATGCCAAATGTAGTTGGTTTATCTAAGGAAGAAGCACAAAAAGAAATTGAAAATGTAAAACTGAAATTTGAAATAGAAAAAGAAGAATATAATAAAGATGTGCCAGAAGGATTTATTATCTCACAAGATCCAACTTATATGGAAAAGTTTAATAAAGTAAAACAGGGAAGTACAGTTAAAGTAGTTGTTAGTAAAGGAGAAGAAAAGACTACAGTTCCAAAAGTAGTGGGAATGGAAAAAGATAAAGCAGTAAAAGCATTAGAAGATGCTAAATTAAAAGTAGAAATAGTTGAAGAATCAAGCAAAAAAGTTCAAGAAGGATATGTAATATCTCAAGAAACAAGTCCAGATACAGAGGCTTTTGCAGGAGATACAATAAAAATACATGTAAGTACAGGTGTAGAAAAAGCTACAGTTCCAGATGTTATAGGAAAATCTCAAGCAGATGCTAAGAAAACATTGGAAGCTCAAGGATTTGTAGTAGCTGTAACAACATCTGAAGATAGTTCAAAGGAAAATGGAATAGTATTAAAACAAAGTTTAGATTCAGGAAAAACTGTAGAAAAAGGAAGTACTGTTACTATAACAGTAAATAGTTATGAGGCTTCAAAAACTATGTCAGTAAATATAAATGTAAAAGCAATAACAGGAGGATATAGTGAAGAAACTTCTAATTCAAATACAACAGAAAATAAGACAGTTAAAACTGTAAGTATTACATTAAAATCAGGAAATAATACTTTATATTCAGATTCAGGAGTAGATAAGAATACAACAAGTAAATCTACAACAATAAGTGGAAAAGGTTCAATGGATTTAACATTGACTATTACAGATTCTAATGGAGGAAGTTGGACTAGAACAAAATCAGTAAACTTTAGTACTGATTCATCAGTAAATTTTAATTAATGAGATTTAAAAGTTGAAGATAATAAGTTTAGTTCTTCAACTTTTAATTGATTAATATAACAATTATAAAGCTTATTTAATGGAGGAATAATGCAAGGATTAATAGTAGAAAATATATCAAATATGTATAAAGTAAAGGCAGAAGATAAAATTTATGAATCAACAGCAAGAGGAAAGTTTAAAAAGGAAGATATAACTCCAGTTGTTGGAGATATGGTAGAATTAGAAATAATAGATGAAACAAACAGGAAAGCTGTTATTAAAGAAATAAAAAATAGAACTGTATATATAAAAAGACCAAAGCTGGCTAATATAACTCAAATTATCTTTGTTATTTCTAGTAAAGATCCTAAACCTGATTTATTAATGTTAGATAAACAATTAGCATTTTCAGAATTTTTAGGCATTAATGCTATAATCGTTTTAAATAAAATAGATTTAGATGATGAAAAACAATTTGAGAAAATAGAAAAAATATACAAAAAAATTGGATACAAAGTAATTGAAACAGAAGCAAAGAAACAAAAAGGAATAGAAAAATTACAAGAACAGTTAAAAAATAATATAAGTGCTTTTTCCGGAAATTCTGGAGTAGGGAAGTCTACATTAATAAATGGGATTTTTAAAAGAGATATTACACAAGAAGGAGAGATTAGTAAAAGAAATAGAAGAGGAAAAAATACAACAACAGCAATTAAATTATATGAAATAAATGAAAATACATATATAGCAGATACGCCAGGATTTTCAACATTTGATATATCAGAGATACCAAGTCAAGAGTTAGAAAATTATTTTGTAGAGTTTGAAAGAGAAAAAGAAAAATGTGAATTTATAGGTTGTACACATATTAAAGAAAAAAATTGTGGAGTAAAACAGGCTATAGAAGAGGGAAAAATATCTAAAGAGAGGTATAATAGATTTTGCAAAATTTATGAAGAATTAAAACAAAAGGAGGAACGAAAGAAATGGTAGAAATATCAACATCAATTCTTTCTGTAAAAAAAGGGGAAGAATCATCTACTTTTTTTGAATTAGAGGCAGGAAAAACAGACTATTTTCATATTGACGTTATGGATGGAAAGTTTGTAGAAAAGAATACGTATAAAAAGATGCTAGAATATGCATCATATATTAAAAGAATTTCAAATTTGCCATTAGATGTACATTTAATGGTTGAAAATGTAAAAGAGGCAATTAATGACTTTTTATCAGTAGAACCTAATATTATAACATTTCACTTAGAAGCTTGTAAAAGTAAGGAGGAAGTGTTTGAAATAATAAAATATATAAAAGAAAATAATTGTAAAGTAGGAATTTCTATAAAGCCAGATACAAAGATAGAAGAAATCTATGAATTTTTGCCATATATTCATATGTGCCTTGTTATGACTGTAGAGCCAGGAAAAGGAGGACAGACTTTGATTAAGGACACATTAAAAAAAATAGAAGAGTTAAAAAGATATATAGAAAATAATAATATAGAAATTGATATAGAAGCAGATGGAGGAATTAATCTAGCAACTGCTCCGGATGTAAAAAAAGCAGGAGCTAATATATTAGTTTCTGGAACAGCAATATTAATGGCAAATGATTTTAAAGTTATTATTGATGAATTAAAAAAGTAATAAAAAAGAAGCTAAATATTAAAAGGTTTATTTAATATTTAGCTTCTTTTTTATTTGTTAATATTTTTTATTTTTCAATTTTATCTGTTTTCTTTGTTTTTTCTCTAACTGGAATAATATTTGTTACAATAATTCCTAAACCAATTAAAGAAGTAATTATATTTATAGCGGAACCAACGTAAGGGATTAAACCAATTGCCCATAAAACAATTGAAGATAAAATTAACATACCGAAAATTCCAATTGTTTTTTCAATTTTAAACTTTTGACATATAAAGCGATTTATTGTTATTACAAAAATACTAGAACTTATAGCTAGTAGTAGTAACAATAAAGATAAACCAAGTAAAGCTATTTTAGAAGTAATTCCTAAAATAAGTAAAATAACAAATGCTACTGCAATTACTATTGGAGTTAGCAAACCATAACCTATTACAGATAATAATTTCTTTGAAATTATGTTAGTAGTATTAGATAAAAATTTAGGTGTAATCCATAAACATAATAACCAAATAATAATAGCTGTAGAAACAAATCCTCCAAGAGATATCATATAATCTTTTATATTTAAAGAAGATTTTTCAGTAGATTTTGAATAATTTGCAGAACCTGAAACAGATCCTTCTGGTATAGAAAATTCGTTAGGAGCTGAATAGTTTAAATCTCCATTAATAATACCTTGAGAAGTAACTTGTTGTTCTTCAGAATTTTGTTCAGATGGTTGTGCAAAATTAATTTGGTTAGCTCCTACAAAAGCATTTCTTCCGATAGTCCCGTTAATATTAAGTATATTTGTTCCTACATGTATATCTCTGTAAACATATCCATTAATAGAAACTGTTTGTGCAGTTGTATATAAATCATATACAACACCTGAAATATTTACATTTTGAGCACATGTAAATAAATTACTGAAAATATAACCTTGTTCTCCGACGTTAACAGTTCCAGCTAAAATAAATGCATCTCCACCAATTTGTGAATTAATAGTAACACTATTAGCAAAAACGAAAAGGTTTCCATCAATAATGTCATTAACGACAACGTCGTTACCAGTTAAATAGACATCTCCTTTTTTGAAATTATTTTCATAAGATGCTATTGCACTAGTTTCTCCAGAACTAGAGGTAGTTTCTAAATCCTGCTCGTTAGAAGTAACTGTAGCAGAATCTTCTGAAATTGCAGATGCATTTTCAGTCTCATTTTCGGCTCTTACAGTAGATAATGTAAGAGTTGAAATCATTACAAATAATAAAGCAATGATTTTAAATTTTCTTTTTAACATTAAAATCCCTCCTAAAAAATTTATATAATTTAATATATGTAAAAAATATATATCTTTATTAAGATTTTGTCAAGAGAATAATGAAACAGGGGGGACAGGTCTTAAATGTCTCATATATCCGGCCGGATATATGA